>JAAUXT010019173.1_pt1 | contig 65949 bp, 66 predicted proteins | sample 7278171 | NCBI WGS metagenome assembly JAAUXT01 (sample SAMN14350112, study PRJNA611818) | marine sediment metagenome | isolation source: surface marine sediment (1.8m) | place: French Polynesia: Moorea | collected 2018-08
ACAAGAATCTTTACACACTATCTTTTCTGACAAAGTCTAAAAAGAGTGTTGAAAAGAGTCTTTTCACAACATAGAAATTTTCACAAAGACACTTGACTATCGTGGTCAACCTTGCAATGCGGACAGGTCAACGTCAACATGCACGCATCATGAAAGACAGAACGGAATCCATCCTCGTATGCACTGTGGCAGGTAGACTCTACCAAAGAACCACCTTCAACTGCACCTGCAGATCACATCTTCACCTGCAGTGCACAAAGTCAAGTCACTCCTTCAGCACCAGTTGATTACTTTTCCAATCTTCTCGATGAAAGCAGTGCACAACTAGACTTTCAAGAAGAAAACGAGTCGCGTGCCGCTGTCATCACTGTCAAGGAAACCACACGCAAGGTAATTTCCCTGCACTAAGTACTTGAGTACTTGAGTACTTAGTAAATACTACTCAAGTACTGAGTACTCAAGTGCTGAGACCTGACCTGACCTGACAGGACTGAAATTTTCATACAGGGGGGGGGGGCAAGGAAAGTTCCTTGGAAGGAGTTTGTTTGCAAGGATATTTTCATATGCAGAGGATGTGGGGTTCCAAGGAAATTTCATTGCAAGGGTCAGAGGGAAATTTCCCCTCTGAGGGGGTTGCAAGGAAATTTCCTTGCAAGGGTACGAGGGAAATTTCCCTCCAAGGGGGTTGCAAATTTCCTTAGAACCCGAGTATGAAAATTTGCAAGAAAATTTCCTTCCAGTCAGTCAGACAGACATTCATTTACGGCTCGTAAAAAATGTTTTTGTGTCTCAACCGTGTCTGTCACTAAGTTCCACTTCGTGCACATTAGATCAGACACCTCTTGTCAAGTTATATTGTGAGCTCGTGGGCCTTCATTTGTGATGTCTTTGTCTCTCATCTCAAACTTGAAAAACGTGTTCTCTTCTTCGCACCCTGCTGTTCATCGTCCTCAGCTGGCTTTCCCGCTCTGCTCCTCCGCGGCAGGAAGGACGACTTCCTCGCTCTTCGACTTCTCGGCCTGCACAGTCGGATGGATGACGTCCCGTTTCTCCGGATTGATGTAAATCGTCCAGATCTTGTCGTCACAAGTCAAGTCCATTTTATCCACCTCCCAGCTTTGAAACAAAAACAACACGTTCACAGTCAACGTTCATGTCCCTCAGTTGATGAGGTGGTGTGACATTCAGACCCTTTCTATCTGACTCTGGGATTTTTGTTTGAAAGTTACACCTGAACAATGTTCCTTCTTGAGTCACAAACCTTGCGTCTGGTTCTTCCCGGCTGCTCCACGCCTGCAGGTAACATGTGCGCACCGATCCCCTCACCGGCAAGTAGACCTGGAAGCAAGTGGTAGGTTGTGCTTGCCCACGTACGCCTGAACTTGCTGGGCAATGAAACGTAAAACTTCTTTTTTCGACGAGTGTTGATCAAGAAACAAAACATTACGAATGGCAGAAAGATCCCGCAAAGTAACCACTGGTGCTGGTGCAGAGTTCGAGGACAAGGAAAACGACACTCACAGATGCCTGGTTATCACGGTTGTAGTTAGCATCTCTGTCGTCAATGTCGACCTTGCCAATTCTGTACGGCAAGCCCACCAGCCGGCCAGCGTACGAGTAGTTGCGGAACAGCTTCGCTGGTTTCAGCGCAATGTCACTTTGCAAAAAATATCCTGTCAACGAAACAACACACAAAGCGGTTTGCGCCCAAAGCGAAGACGATCGTGACACACAAAGCAGACACACAGTATTCTCAGACGATTCAAGGGGGCCCGTGTCCCCTGACCCCAAGAATAACACGCTCCCTTGGTCCTGCGTCAAATAAGATGCACAAATGTGCGTGGCGTTGCACTTCTGACCCGCCAACAGCGTCCAGATCTATTCCTTGTTGAAGCGAGGCTCAAAAGGGAAATGAAACGTCGAGGTTGATTGTTCTCTGGGATGGCAGGAATCCCCCTCACACATTCAACTGATCGAATGGAAAATGGCCAAAGGCTCAAACAATTTATATCAGAGTTCTTTTTCTCTGGCTCAGATATCTGGACTCCATAGATCTTGTCATGATTATCTTGCTCTGGAGTCTTCATCTCGCACGAAGTAGGATGGAAAAAAAGATTTTTTGTGCTCACGTTCAACTGTTCCCCTGAAGTACCAGCCATAAATGATACTGACGACCGTCAATGGAAAGAAAGCTACTGCAACAAGTTTCAGACGCTTGTTCAATTTGTCTAATTTTGACAAAACTGTCATTCTCGTCTCTTCTCTTGACAGAACTTGTGGGTGTGTATTGTTGGCCTCAATTGGTAAATAAAATATCAGATCTGAACATTTGGACCGCCATTTTACTTGTCAATTTGGAATTCACTTTCTAAAACTCGTCCCATTTGCTCGAGCACAGTTCTGCTCAGAATTTGAGTATTACAAAAACAGACAAACATTTTATTTTGTTTAACGTGCCATACTGGAGCCAATTTGAAGGAAATGGTTCACTAATCTTGAAAACGCAAACAGTTCTGGTGCCCGTTGCTACGTAACAGCCGACGCGCACTTGCCGCCATCTTCCCCGAAAAAGTCGAAAAAGAAACAGTTTGAAAACACTTGTATTTTGTTTTGGAATCCATTGCAGATCATTACTTTGTTGTAAACATTGAAACCTGTGTCTAGAGAAATATTTGAAGGAAAAAATGAATCGATGAACTGTGTGTTTGAGCAAACATAATGGCAAATGTACAGGTGGGTCTCGACTGGTCCAGGTGGAACTTCGAAGTATTCATCAGCTTGTGGACCTGTGATTCAAACTTGTCAGGCGAAACCCAAGCAGAGTGACAGCCTGATTCAGATTATGGGCGTGGATATTGAATAAAAGCAGCTTCCTCTTGCACGTGAAAAATACAGGAGAACGTTTTGGAAAACATGTGGAATTGTTGCCCTTCGAGGACTTGTCAGTGTTTTGGACCTTCTGACTTGCCGACTTTCCGGCCATGACGTTGTCGAAGTTGGGTTGCCACAGGGGGTAGCAGGTTCCCAAAGTTGGATTGGCCGCCCACCAGCCATGGACAAGGACCGAGGTGGGGCGAAGGCCCACCCAAAACCCAGACTGGTTCTTGGCCCCTGAGTTGAATTCAACCCCTCCCCCCGCCCCCGCAGTGGATAGAATTTTTGGGCAGGTCCTCTCCACATCTGATAGATCTACCCACTATAAACAGTAGAACCTTCCCCTCCGCCAAAGCCGTAATCCCTACGTGCCAGTGTCGAAAGCTCTGATTTCTTTTTGTTGGGAGTCTCGATGCCATAACAGCCTGTCTCACCGCACATGCAAACAGAACAGATCTGCGAAATATGGAGCGCTGCTCGGGGACTGTTTAACGTTGGAACCTCGACCCAGTCGACCAGGTAGTCTTCTTGTTCAACAGCACACGTCAGAACCACGACATTGCAAATCCAGGTCCGGTCGCGGGGCGGGGGCAGCCGTGGAAAGAAAACAGGCGACCCACTGCAGCAGCTTCCGGCGTTACCTCAGTCGCGCCACCCACCACCCGCCTGGCAGCCTCACCCACCACCCTTCACCCTGGGTGGTCTCCCACCTGAGGACACTGACAAGACTGGTATCGACCTCATAACAGAGCTCACAGCAAGTACGTGTAGCTCATGCATTTGGTGTTTTATTGTTCTGGAAATGATGTTGAAGTAAGAATGACCAAGCCAAACACTGCCCTCAGAAATGTTGATTGGCTTTGAGTCTAGCTTGTAGATCTGAAAATAGCACCGCTTGCGTGCATATGTTCGAAACGGGTCGCATCCTGCTCGCCTTTGTACGTAGAATCGAGTCTCGCTTCCGTTTTGTGAAAAGAACAGCTGTTGTAGTTCTGACTGACTGCGTGCTGCGTGTGAAAGGGGACTTAAATTGTCTCTCGGTGAATTTTTGCTGACAAATCCTTCATTGAAGCTTGTCCTGTTTCTCGCTTTCTTCCACCGCTTCTGTACGTTCCCGTTGTGATTCCACCCATCTGAAACTGACTGCAATCATCCCGTGGGAAAAATTTGACTTCAACCCACGCTCATATGTTGCCCCAATCCTCCTTGGTGTTTTTCACGAAAATTCTTATGTCTCTGTTTCTGGCGTTCTGTTTGTTCCTTCACCCACTTGTTTGGAAACTACAATTTTAACAACCAACAGAGCAATACGCGGTGTTGCCAACTCCACCGTCAATGTCTTCTATTCTTTCCGATGAACTGGGTGGGGGCAGCGGGCGCTCCTCACCCGCTCTCTCTTCTCCTTCCTCCACACCCACCCACTCCCGGCCCAACTCACACACCCATGCAGCTGCAGATTCAGAAGACGAGGGACCAGGTAACGTGTGCAAATGCGGAAAATCTGGTGGCTTTGGGTATTTCTTGTTTGTTTTACACAACCTCGTGAACACAAAGACTGTCTTTTGCGTGAGAATTGAAGGTCAAAGTGTTCAAAAACTGTTTTGCATTTCCTCGTGCTGAGCAGTTTTTTTCCTCCCAGCATCTTTTGTGCCGTTTCTTTTTCAACCATTTGATCATTGAAGACTGTGTACAGCTGCTCACTGATGTTTTCATCCGTTTGTGTGACATTTCATGGACACCGATTTGGATGCATGAGTGTGTTTCTCACTCCGCAAGAAAAACGAAGTTTTCTGCTGCATCGCATCACTCCACACTGATCACAATTTTATCCTTGTTAATTTTCATTTGGGTGAGAAGGGTCAAATTGGCAGAAAGAGATATGTTTGTTGGGTCGGGCAATCTTGCTTTTCCAGCTTGTGCCTGTTCAGTTGAGGAGAAATGAACTTTGCTGGTCACTGCGAAGAGGTCTCGGGGAGGTGGATGAAAGAACAGAAAAGATTCTTGCCCTCAGAGTTCAAGGCTCCAACGAGTGTTGGATGTGCTTCTTGCCACATTTATACAGTTTGAGTGTTGTGAAAAGATTTTTCAGTCACGCAAGCCGTTTATTCTCCACAACGTGGGCTTTTGCAAAACAAAAGCCGTCCTTACAACAAACATCACCTTTTCCATTTGGAAGAAATGGATAAATTATTTCTGTGTGTGTTTCTTCGTTGGATGTGAGCTGGATCGGTGTGCTGACGAAGTTGGTTCGCAGCGCCTATCATCGATCACTGGATTGATCTGTGTGACAGAAACTTACAGGCTGCTTCCGTTCAACCCGACTTCATGTGACTCGATTAACAACCACAGTTTTGCACTTCTGGTGACGTGTTCTCAAGGCTCTCTTCCTTGAGAGATTTTAAAATTACTTTGAGGTCCCACGAGTCTGTGTTGTCACGAGATCCTTGTTCAACGAGACTTCCTTGGACCTGCCTTGCATTTTGTCAGATTGGTCTGGGGAATATGAAAAGTCTCGATCCCTGCCAGGTCTGCGATTGGTTTGATCACACAGTCAGTGAGTGAAGCATTACACAGCCAGGCGGACTGTTGCTGGGATTCTGCACTTGGATCTTTGCTTCCTCGTGTTCCAAAATCAGGGATATATATATATATACAAGTGCTGAAATTCTGAAGGCACAATGGACAGTGTGGGAAAAATTTTTCGAATCAGTCAGGAAGAACTGTACAAATACAGAAAGCTACCTTGCATCAGTGAGTTTGTTCGTTCGCGCGCACGTGTGCACGAGAGCGCGCACGCGCGTGCGTGCGTGCGTGCGTGTGTGTGTACACGTGTGTGTGTGTGTCTGTGTGTGTCAGTGTAGCGAGGTTGTTTCACGATTTTGTTTTGTGTTACAGTCGTTCAAAATGCGCGTGTCGTTTGAGATGGCAGAGACTTGCTTACACATTGTCAAGAGACAATTTCATTCTTTTCTCAGTCAGCATGGCATTAGCTGATTGACCTTCTGAAAGTTTCTCAGTTTTTTTTGGGGGGGGGGGAGGGGGAAGGTGAACAATTTCCACCAATTTGCCTGCAAGATGATGGGGTTCTTGTTTTCGAGGTGAAAATAGTCGCTTGGGACATCCCCCTTCCAGTTGGAACAATATTCAGAATGTGGTATTCGTTTCATCCAGAGTCTCACCAGAATCTTGGAAACATTGGTGTCCTCCTTTGTTGAAAAAGAAAGAGCTTTTGGAATTTAAGAATATTCAAGATATATCAGGTCTCCCAGATCTTGATCCACAGACTCCAATTTGGCAACACATTCAGTTGGACTGAAACCACAAGTTGGCCAAAATGCAAGCTTCAAACTTCTGACTTGAGACCATGTTGGTTGACAAATGACACACAGCAAACACAGAGGCTCTGACAAGAATCCATTTCTGTTTCAAACAAGTCATTGAACTTCGTTCACCTGAGGATTCCACCCGCGGGCTGCGACTGATTTTGATTGTTTTTGGCGTTTTTCGTTCATTGGGTGGGTACAAGTCAAGTTGTTTTCAAGACAGTTGTTGTCAGAACATTCTTGTGTCGCGAGGATCAATCGCAAATCTTTGTTGTCGTGGCGATCGAATCGATTCGCAATTTCCGTGGCTTTACTCAATTTCACCTGCTCATCTGTGTTTCGTGAACTTGTGAAACGTAATGCAGTTGTTTCCCAAAGAAATGTTTGGCAATGAAAGATGTTGGCCTTGAAATCGTGATTCAGTTTGCAGAGCCTGCTTTTCCTCGTGAGCTTCTGATGTGTTCCACCGTATGTTTCTGTGTGAGCTCGCCCGTGGAATCTGTGCAATTCCGGAACAATCTTTTCTCAACACAGGAACTCACCTGCATTTTGAAGTGGTCTTTCTCGTGACTCACTTAATTTCGGAGTCACGATGCTGTCAAAACTTCGCGACCTTCTGCATTTTGGAAGATCTTATCGTCGAAAAAGAAAGGGAAACTCAAGTCACTGGAGTGGCAAAATATTTTTTTGGCGTTGTTTCTCAAACCACACTGTTTGTACAACACAGCCGTCTTTGACGCGATTTGTGCATCACAACCTGCAAGGAACTTGTTGCAGGAGAACCAAAGCGCGCGCGGCGGGGACAGGCTGGGCGCGGTCGCGGCGGCGGTGAGCAGGGCGCTGCGGGCATGGCGGTCGGACCGGGCGCCGCTTTTCACAGCCCGCGTCGGGACAGAGAAAACTTCCGCAAGGCGCTCGTGGACATCATCATGTGAGTGGGTGTAGTGCGTGAGTGGGTTGGAATCGAAAGCGCAAGAAGCAGACACCACGGGTGAACTGGGACACTCGTGGTGGTTTGAAAAATACAAACAAAAAGCAACATCAAATGCGTATGGGCGTGTCCCAGAGAGTCTTCGTTGTGTATTGCATGCAGGCAGAGCGACGCGCCCCCGCCGAGCGGCCGCCTGTCCCAGAACGGGGAACTGCCGCCGGTGCAGGTGCCTCGAGCCGGGTCCCCCACAGCCGCAGAGAAGGACATTTTGGTGAGACGTCTGCGCCTGTCACGGAACGGTTGCTGTTGTGAATCAGTGTGCACTGCCACGCAAATGTCTTCCCACGTGCGCGAGTTGAAGCGCGTTTACCTTTCAGCGCTATTACTACTACATTCACAATGGGATCGACACGCAACATGTGGCTCCGATGGAGGACGCCTGGCTGCGGAACGTTCTGCAGCTGGTGCCACCGCAGCTGAAGCGAGACCACGACGACACCATCGAGACTCTGTCTGACGAGATGAGAGACGATTACCTACTGTCGGTCAAGAAGGTGCGAGGAAGTGTGTGAGAAAGCGTCAGAACACTTCAAAAGAGATGATGGCACTCAGAGATTTTTCGCCACAGAAAAGTTGGAGAATTGTGTGAAAGATTCATGGAAGTGCAAGTCCCAAGTTGATCACGTCCTTCCTGCACGTGCAGGCGATCGTAGACTTCGTGCTGAAGGACCCGCGGGGCCGAGACGAGACGCCGCCGGCGCTGCCGCCTCACCGTGAGGAGCTCGAGGTGGTGCCCAAGCCGTGGCACCGCTCCTACCTACACGCGCTCGATGTGGCTCGTGACGTGTTGCACGTCACCAATCCCTGCATGCTGCAAGTGCTGGAGCTCTGGCACACTTCGTTCAGGTCGGCATGTGTGTGTGTGTGTGTGTGTGTGTGTGCGTGTGCTTGTGCGTCCGTGTATGTGTGTGAAGTCAATTGTGTGTGTCCGTCACATTGGGGCCCGCCTGGTCTTTGTGGAAACTTTAGAAAACGCAGGAGTTCACAGTCGGCCTTGACCAATGAGCACATTCCACGCTGTTGCTGCAGGAAGCTGCGGCTGATCGACACGGAGGAGTTCCACCACCGCCCAGACTCCATGGAGCTCAACATCTTCCAGGGACTCTGCATGCGCCACATCGAGGCTGCCAAGGAGAGGCTCATCAAACAGTGAGGAGTCAATTACAGGCATTAGGCATTACATTGCCAAGGCTCTCACCTGGGAAGAGAAACTAAAATGTAACCTTCTTGCGTGCCATGGAGGTGCAGAAGAGCACGGCGAAAGTGAGAACAGTTGGAATCAAGTTATCAGTGTCCTGTCGCTCTGTTTACTCTGGCTGTCATTTGTTTGCAGGTGGTTCCCAGAAGTGCAGAACATCTTCTACCAGGGCAACAAGCGGAAACAGGTTCCCAGCAACCACGACCAGGCCAAGCTGCAGAGCTTCTTCAACTGTGCCGCAACCCTGATGACGGACCAGATCCAAAACCTCGCCTTCGACTCCATCAGCGACTACACCGACCTGCTGTGTCAACCACCGGTGAGAACTTCGTCAGCCAGCCAACAGCCTGGGAGTTGCTGCTTTCCCAAATGCGGCTCCTTGCGAGGCAACAGCTTTTCTGAAGATAAAGCAAACATGCAACCCTGGCTTGACGGACACAAAAGCACGGAAATGATAGTTTTATGCGGCAAACCAAAATACAAATTGACTTCAGGAAGGAAACTCTTGAAATGCAATGTCTCCAGGTTGAACGTAGCTTGATGTTCGTGCGGTTCTCGTGGCTGTTTTGTCGATATTTTCCAAATATTCTGCAAAGCAATCCTCAAGACTCCACTGACCTTTTCGTTGCTGCAGCAATCGACGCGCGCCTACGAGCACTCGGGCTTCATCCTGCGCCTCATCCTCGACGGCACCAACATCAAGTTTGAGCCGACCTTCCAGGACTTCGACCTCGTGCTCGTCAACGTGTTCGACGTGATGATGAAGAACATTTCCACCATTCCGCGAGTCGAGACCAAACTCTACTCGGAGTGGGTGAGTGCACTCAACTCACACTGATGATGAAACTGTGCTCGAAAGAACGGAGAAAGTGGAATGCTTTGGCAACTCTGTCGTTCGTTTCTCGTTCAGAACGGGAACAAGAACGCGACGCACCTGAAGCCGCGCATCGCTCAGCAGACGCTGCAGGCCAACAAGGAGAGCGTGTCGCGCCTCATCGAGCGTGAGAGTCAGTACCCGATCCAACACACCAAGGTCTATGACCAGTACACCTTCCTCATCAACAAGCAGGTCAGTAGCACCTTGAGAGTACTGGTACTCATTCGAGATGTTGATTTTTTCTCAACACATCTGCCCCTGTCAGACGCAAACATTGCTGCCTTGATTCTCAGGACATTTTGCTGTGTGTTTGTTTTGTTCAGGCCGAACAAGAAATGGAGCAGTTTTTGAAGGAGGAGCACACATTCGAGGAATATTGCCGCGAAGTGCGCAAGTACCACCACCTGGCGGACGAGATCTCCTACAACTCCATCAAGGTGGCTATTTCACGCTCAGGCCTTGCGTGACTTTGACTTTGACGCGAGTGGAAGCTTTTTTGGTTGCACTCGGGTTCTGTATGAAACACCTGCTTTTCTGTTGCAGGTGATTCGGCTGGGCATGTTCGAGGTGCACTGCGACGAGTTGATTCGGAGCCTCTCAAAACGCGCCGACACGCTGTGCAACCGCCTGCTCGCGCGCATGTCCAAGGACCACCAGGACGCCAACAAGGCGTGAGTCCGCCCATACTCTGCAACTTGAGAAGCAGTGAACTGCGGTGGCGTTTTGAACCCAGTTCGATGGATAATTCCCGATAATTTCGTGGCTGTTTACACTCCTGAAGCGCAGATGAAAATTTGTCCGTCGGTGAGACCTGACCAACGGGAGATTGTCAGTTTGTTGCGAACTTTGCAGCGCACCCCTGTTGAGCCTTGTCCTGTTGCTGCTGCACACATCGGGTGATTCTGTGTTCCAGCCTGGTTCTGTGTGTTTTGCAGGTTGTGCGACGAGTACGAGCAGATCGCGGAGAAGGCGCTGACGACGCCGCCCTCCACCGCCGACCTGATGCAGCTCAAGGAGTACATCATCAAGGTGCGAGACACGTGACACGTTCTTGTGTGTGAAATTTTGAGGCACCTCATTCATTCATTCATTCATTCATTCATTCATTCATTCATTCATTCATTCATTCATTCATTCATTCAATTTCTGCCTCCCACATTCCTCAGGTGGAGAACGAGACAATGTTTGAACTGGAGAAGAAACTGATTGATGTCAAGGATCGTCTCTCATTCCTCGTGGACTTCGCGAGTTTCTCTCCGTCTGAGATGCGCCTCAACTCGACCACCTTCATGTGGCACGGGCGCATGGCGGCCATCTTCGAGGAGCATCGCCTCATCATCTCCGAGAAAAAGACCCAGTACGAGGAGGCTCTCAAGGTAACCAGGTTGCACGTACACGCGTGCATACGCACGCAAGCACACGCACACGCACGTACGCACACATGCACACACACACACACACACACCAACAAGGGGAGTGAACCTGGCTCTTGAAGCAGTTCCTGCACACAAAATGCTTTCACCGTGATGAATTCTTGGATTGTAGTTTCTGGTGCTGGTTCGATTCAATGGGGCAAAATTCTGTCTTGCAATCAGGTGATCTTCCGTTTTCTGAGCCACGTGCAAAAAAAGGCTTTTTGGCAAAGTTTTCTATCTCAGTTCAATCACACACTGCGACTGTTTTGTCTTGCGAAATTTGTTTGCCTGCATGCACTCCCAACATGCGCACTGCAGTTGGGGAACGAAAGAAACAGTGCAACCCGGACGCACCCTCGTCTTTTTGTCTCTTTAGCTGCGTCGAGAAAGATTCAACGAGGAGCTGGAGAGCTACAACAAGCAGGTGCAGGAGTTTACAGAGTTTGGTGAGATGGCCGACATCCACAAGTATCTGAAGAAGGCGCAAGCTCTCGACGCCAAACTGCAGGCCGCCGCCGACAAGGTGCGTGAGCTTCGTGATCTCTGGGAAAAAAAAATCATGGTTGCGCTCGTGTGCCCGCTGACTGATCCTGCAAATGGTTGATTTTGCTGTTCAGGTGGACTCGTTCAATCTGGAAGAGGAGGCGTTCGGCTGGCAGACGACTCAATACCCGATGCGAGTCCTCACCATCAACCAGCTCAAGCCTTACCTGCAACTGTACGAGCTGACCGTGTCCTTCAACGAAAAGTACAGGTGTGTCCCTTGCACCTTGCACTTAGTTTACCCTGTTCTCCGAGTGCCCTGTACACATCACAACTCCCAGTCTCTCTCCCACTCAAGCCGCATGTTCATGCATTGTCCAGCAGACAAATATAAAAAATCACCACCGCAACCAGCTCACTTCTCCACCTCATCCTGCATTGGTTTTCTTTGTTGAATTCAGCACTCCGTTCTTGCTTTCCGTGTCGTCGTGTCACGCATCCCCAGAAAATGAAAGTTCTTGACGCTTCCCAGGGCGTGGATGGACGGGCCGATGGGCAATGTGAACCCGGACGTGGTGGACAGCGAGGTCAGCAACATATGGCGCCAGCTCTACAAACTCGAGAAGGGCTTCGAGACGCTGCCAGCGCCGAAGCGCATTGCCACCAAGGTATGTGTGTGTGCGTGTGCGTGAGACGTGTGTGCGTGTGTCAGGTGTGTGAACTTGTGTATGAGGTGTGTGTTTGTGCTGGTGCATGGTGCATTGTTTGTTTGCGATGTCCCTTTCGGGTCGAGCACCCAGTGGTGTGCGTGGTTGGCAAGGTCAGCGAGTTATCCTGTCCCCCCATGTTCACCCTTCATATACGAACTCCCCCCATGGAGGACCAATCCCTGTGGAGGTACAACCCCCTACCCCCCATATACCCCTTGGACAAAAGTGACAAAGGCTGGCAGCTTGGATACTTTCTGCGTCAGAGGGACATCGCACCGGCAGTTGTCTCGAACACTGCTTACTTCACAATTGTTCACTGTTGATTTATCATCAAGCGCTCGGTTTTCGCATTTTGCGCACTTGGTGTTGTCATGTGTGTGTGTGTGTGTGTGTGTGTGTGTGTGTGTGTGTGTGTGTGTGTGTGTGTGTGTGTGTGTGTGTGTGTGTGTGTGTGTGTGTGGTCATGTGGCCCATGTGGAAAAAAGAATCGCTGTGTGATGATCGGCATCAAATGCTGAGCACAATCTATTTTTGGACACTTCGCCCGCCAAATGAAAATGCTCAGAAAGTGTTCGTCAAACTTGGTTGCTGTAACAATGCGCGTTGTGACAATTTTCCTTCTGTATGAAACCTATCTGGATTCTGTCTTTGAAACCGTGAACCTCCAAAGTGTCAAAAAATTGAATTTTGGCAGAATGGAAACAAAAGACAAACGCAACACAAACAAAAGTTGCAAGAATCTGAACCAAAAAAAAGAAGTGAAATTTTTCTCACACAAAAGGGTATCGAAGCCAAAAAATATTAAATTTCAAAACTGGGTGTGCATGAACAGTTGAGTGCGAACATGCATGGTGCTGTGTGTGTTTCGCAATTGAGACGATTGAGACGGTCGCGTGTTGAATGCATGCGCGTGATTGAAAGAGGCGCGGTCACACTCACTCAGTGCTGACACTTGTCCGTAACTGTTGAGTTTTTTTCCTGTTGCAAGAACTCAACTTCGCCCTCGCGCGTGAGTGTCACAACCGTGTCGTATTCAACTGAACTGCTCAACACATGTCAGATTCAGTTAACGCAGAACTGGACGCGGAGCATGGACGCGGATCTTCCCAATAAATTGCGCGATTTCAACACAAACTTCAGTTTGGTTCTGCGGCTGACGGAAGACAGAGAAGACAAATCCAGCTTTTTGCAAACATTGGAAGCAAACGTTGGAAACATGGACAAACAAAGTTCAGTTCAGGTGAGTCTCTTTAGTTTCATCTGGAAACAACTTTATTGCGACAGCTCCCTGCAAATCTTTTTTGCATCGTCTCCGAGAAAACTTTTTTGTGCATTTTCTTTGTTTGGGCGCGCAGTGACGCTTCAAAATTGAAACAGAACCCGAATCAAGAAAGTTTCGTTGACAAAAAAGGAAAACAAAACAAAACAAAAACAGGAAAATGAAACAAATGTTGTCTCCTCAAAAATTGGATGAAATTTTCATTGAGCTAGTATTTTTTTCTGATGAGTGTGATCGGCAACACATTTTTTTGGCATTGCAGACCTCTGTCTCGGAATCGCGACCCGAGTCGGAAGGAGAGGAGCGTGCGGCAGGGACGATCTCCCCGCTCAGGGCTTCCCGCAGCCGGTCGAGTGTGCCCGTCAGAAGGAGGCGTTCTTTCCGCGAGAAGGTTGAGAGCTACCGAGGCCGTTCACCACCTCCTCCGCGCTCGCCCAGCCCAGAGGCAAAGAAGATCTGCAATGGCACAAGCGAAGAAGATATTTTCGTCGACCTGGCAGCAAGAGCGCTGAACAGACGTTTTCCCGTGGCTGATGCTGATGACGAGCCGATTCAAGAGGACCTGCCTCCGGTGACGGATCTTGGTGATCTGGCGTGGGTGCTGTTGTGCCGTTCCTCCGAACTGCGAGCAGATCCGACAGCGACTCAAGGAGAATTCGAACTGAAAGAATCGACACCGACCCAGAGTGAGTGCGTTTCGGCTGATGCTGAGAGAATCCAACCGAGCAACGAACCGGAGCTGTCGGGAGATTGGTCGTTCTTGACCCCCGGAGCGTTTGCGGGAGAGAGGGACGCCATCGCAGAAGCGCTGTCCGCCGCCAAGCGATTCAGGAGACGCGGATGTTGCGTCACCAGGCGGCGCAGACGTGGCCCCTGGACCATTTGAGCGAGGTCACCTCGATGAATTGTTTTGTTTACGTTGTCAGTCGGAACGAAGATTGTTGTTTTGAAACATTTTGATCGTCAATTTGAAACATTCTCCATTTTCCATCTTGAACACGCATCTAAATATCTGTGGAGTTGGCTCAATCTGTGTTGGAATCTACGGACGCCAAAGAATCCAAAGAACAACTGATTGTTTGATTGTTTCATTGATAGTTGTTTTGAAAAAATGACCCGGTGCCTGAAAAGTCATTTTAAATACATGCAACCTGTCTCACCAACGAGTTTACGTTGCGTTATCTGTTCACGTCGCGCTCAAGCAGAATCCGAAGACGACCTCAAAAGCCATTTTGGTTTGTTCGAAGCGGCTTGTCAAACAAAAATGCACCAATGGCGAGTTTGGGGCACCCTCGGGGCTGGTCTCTCTGAACCCGAAAAAGTTCTGGATGCTTCTCAAGAAAAGCAAGATTGACAGCACAATTGGCTTCTCGATTTCCTGCACAAAAGTTATACGGTTTATGTGACGGCAATTCATCATTTCGTTGGACCTCAAAGGGGATTGTCGACGGACATCCACACAAGAGCTTGTCGTGCAGGTGAAGAACCGGGTGGAGGAGTTCAAGGAACACCTGCCGCTCGTGCAGACGCTCTTCAACCCGGGCATGCGCGAGCGCCACTGGGAGCAGATCTCGGACATCGTCGGGTTCCCGCTCAAACCCGACGAGGACATGAACCTGTCCAAGGTCGGTACTCGCGGCCCCGTACACAATTGTCCAAGTACCTGGCAATGGTCAGTACTCACAGGAAGCTGACAGAAAGGTCGTCAAGCCTGTGATTCGATTCTCCTGAACAAGGAACTTTGAAGAGTTCCCCCGATGTCTCTTGATCTGTACACGCGCAACAATTTCTCATACACCGGTAATTTTTGTGATTGGAAATGTGTGTGTCTAGCTACATCTAATTATGCCTGTTATCCACAAAATTTTCAAACACTCAAGGCGGAAGAGCAAGGGTGTTCGGACACTGACCCACAGGACTGCAGATGGTGACCTCAAAATTTCGCATTTGCAGCTGGTGGACATGAACATTGAGTCATTCATCCCGAAGTTCGAGGGAATCTCGGAGGCGGCGAGCAAGGAATACTCGCTGGAAAAAGCGATGGAGAAGATGAAGCAAGAGTGGGAGCCTGTGAGTACTCACCGGCGGAGCGCGTGGTTCAGGGTCGTCGGCGAATTTAAATCGTTTCAATGCAACTTTAGAATTTCTGTCACAGAAGCGCTTTGGTGCCAAAGCATCTGCATGTTTGTCAATCCCGTAAAGTTGAGGTGGAGGTGGATGGTGTCGATGGGAACTTGTGTGATGACCCGCTTCCGTTGCCCCACCACAGATGGAGTTCACAGTGATCCCGTACAGAGAGACCGGAACGTTCATCCTGTCTGCGGTCGACGACATACAGCTGCTGCTCGACGACCACATCGTCAAGACGCAGACGATGCGCGGCTCGCCCTTCATCAGGCCTTTCGAGGCTGAAATCAAGTGAGGCGGCGTTGCGATTTCGCGATCTTTTCGGCAAATTTCTGTTTGTCAATGTTGTGTCTGCATTTGTTCCTTTTCAGTCTATCTGCACCGGACAGCCAGGTTGTTGCCTGAATATTTCAGGTGCAGACCAACAGATTTTCTGGAGCCTTGAGCTTTGAAATATTGTTCCAGTGGAAAATTGTGTCACCTGTTCTGCGTGCCTACCCACTGCACTACGGTTCTCTGAATTTCAGGCGCCAAGCTCGGCTCTGACAGTCCGGTTGGAATCTACCCACACCCGACAGGGGTGGGGGTGGGGGGTCCCGCATGGGTGCAAACATTTTCTGAGCTGAAAGTAACGTGGCTGCCACTCAGGCCAGGAGCGTGTCCACACCGATCGGTATTTTTGTTCTGCTATTCTCTGAACTCGGACTCGCCACTGATGTGTTGCAGAGATTGGGAGGCGAATCTGGTGATGCTGCAGGACGTGCTCGATGAGTGGCTCAAGGTCCAGGCCACCTGGCTCTACCTGGAACCCATCTTCAGGTCTGTGCACTTTTTGGTCAGTCCAGTATTCATTTTGTGCAGGTTTTGAAAAAGAGCATCAAGTGGTTCTCACTCCTGAACAGAACTCGAAACAGAAAGAAAGTCTGCCAAGGATCAGCGCGGGAAATGGAAAGATGGGGATCTTGATGCACCAATAGAAACACCGATTGGCCCGTCTTGCAGCTCGCCGGACATCATGGCACAAATGCCGGAGGAAGGGCGACGCTTTGCGACGGTTGACAAGAACTGGCGCGACATCATGAAGCAGTGCATCATCGACAAACGCGTGCTCATGGTGCTGCAGATCGACAAGATGCTCGAAAGGCTCAAGAAATCTAACGAGCTGCTGGAACTCATCCAAAAGGTGCGTTGGAAACGGGGAAATGGAAGTCGGGGCGAGAGGTGTGATCCTGTAAGGCTGGAAACATACAGCGGCGTGGATATCCCAGCAAAACGCAAAACATGCATCTCGGTATCCACACAACTCAGTCGTGCTCATTAAAATTCATAACATCAAAACATACAGAATATGACATTTTGCAGGATATTCACATGAGTTACACAATGTACAACTTTTGCATGTGGATATCAGTTTTGCTATATTTGCTGTTTTTGTTTCATATTGAAGATAATTAATTTTTCAGCAAAAAATGAAGATTTGCTATAAATATCATGATAAAGAAGTTTTGTAGTAATAATATGTTTTGCTGATTTTGCTGTATCGTGAAACTTTAGTCTTCACTGGGAAACATGAATGTTTCATGGGAGGCACCCCTTGTACATCTGTACTCATGAGAGCCAGTTGAATTGATTGAATTTGCTGGACTTGTTCGGTTTGGATGATCGGTCCGTTTTTCTGGTGCATTTTGTTTGCAAGTTTCAAAGGGCAAGCCTGCAGATGGCCCAGTTGCGAACGGGCGGACTGACCAGCCGACCAATGGAACGGGCCCATTTTTCCAGGAACAGGAAATGGTGGATTCAACGCAGAAGGAGCGGACAATTCGTCATCTCAAAATTCACATATTTTTTGGCTTGGTTTTCAGGGTCTCCACGAGTACCTAGAAAAGAAGCGCGTCTTTTTCCCCCGCTTTTTTTTCCTGTCCAATGAAGAACTGCTGGAAATCCTCTCCGAAACAAAGGACGCAAAGAGGTCGGTGGTTGGTCCGCACGCGTCACCGATCGATGTGCAGTTCACCTGGAATCTTTTGTCAGTCTTCTTGCTGGATGCAGGATGTGTCACACAGGTCCCGTTCGGTTGAACCGATCGGATTTCTGCACAGTCCGGTATCATATCTTCCAGAGTGTTCAAAGTTCTACCTGTGTACAAATTCTGAGAAGGTAAATTCTGCACAATTTCGGGAACTGAATCGCATCGGATTTACCGAATGGGACCTGTACTTTGATGTGTTGAACAATTCTGCTTGCTGTTGGAACAACGATGTGCCATCACTGGGGTGGATTCATGAAGGAAGGACGCCTTGCACAGAACTGGCGTGTGGTTATACACTGGATGCATGCATGTTTGTCTTTGTTGGACAGTTTCAGATGGTGTCGACGAGTTCCTCGGGATTGTGGTTGATGTGTAACCTGCACGCATGTCATGTTTGTGTCAAGTGTCTGACACCCAGACCTGTTTCCTTGGTGACCTGCATGCATATGGTCCTGTTGTGGTTTGCTGGCTGTTTGTCTGCCGTGAGTCTCCTCGTGTCTTAGTTGCACTGTGCTGGTTTTTTTTCGCACCACAGGGGTTGAACGAATACCTTGAGAAGAAACGACTCTACTTTCCGAGATTTTTCTTCTTGTCCAACGACGAGCTGCTGGAAATACTCTCGGAGACGAAGGATCCTCTGAGGTAGGTTTGGACATTTCCGGCGGACCTGAGGGCCTGGCTCGGACCCTGCAGTTGAGGCGAAGAGAAACCCCAACCGCGGAAGTTGGAGGAGACCATGATGAAACCGTACAAATTTCGAGACCTTGCTGTCTGGAACGATGAGCAGATCAAATAGACCTTGTCGTTTGCGTGCGTAAAAGCTACAAATCACGTGTGTGCATGCATGGTGTGTTCGCGCACATGTGCGCTTCAACATTGGACCGACGATGAGTCGAGACGTGAAAGAACAACAGTCACTAGGGCACGGGTTTGTGAACGACATTGACTTCAGGGAATGGTTTTTTCCCTGTGCCGAATCTACCGTATTTTCGTGCGTGCGTTGATGAAACAATCCTTGGTTTCCGTGACAAGTGCGTTGAAAACCCTTGGGTATTCTGTCGAAGGTTTTGTGGTGCGTGCACACACGGGGCGCAATTTTTCATTGAACCAAAGAATTTGGCAGTAATTTGTTCCTGCCGAGGTTTGACTTGACTTGAAATGTCTCACTGTGTCGCCAGGAGAACACCAGGTGCAGGTAGAATTCAATGCTCTAACATTGGGCGCGTTTTGTTGAAAGGTTCATGGTATTTTACTTCTGAAAAGCAAAGCAATTGAATCATATCAGTGACAGGTTCACCGGATTTGCTGTATGTGCAAGAAAATGATTGTCCTTGCAGAGTGCAGCCTCATCTGAAGAAGTGTTTTGAGGGGATCGCGAAGCTGCAGTTCACCGACAATCTGGACATCACGCACATGAAGAGCTCGGAGGGCGAGGTGGTGCAGCTGAGGGACGTCATCTCCACGTCCAAAGCGCGGGGCCAGGTGGAGAAGTGGCTGCTCGAGCTGGAGGGCAACATGGTGGTGTCCATCAGGAAGGTAAGCTGGAGGCGAGGTGGGTGGGTCGGGATCGAGCTGGCAAGTTGGTGCGGATGGGGTGGGTCAGCATGCCACAACTTAGCGTGGCGTGCACATTGTGGTCGGTGTTCTGTGGTCACTGGTGAAAAAGGGGAATGAGAGAACAGGTGAATCAAATGAAAATTTGAACATCTTTCTTCCATGCTTCTTCACAAGTCAAGGTTTCGGTGCGTCTCATGTGAACCCTTTGTTCCTGCTGCGCTGTAGATTATAGACGAAGCGCTGTTTGCGTACCCTGGCTCGGAGGAGGTATTCGCAGTGTGGATCCCGCGTGTATCTTGCACACAAAACCCAGAACCACAAACGAACGATTTTCTTTCCGTACATGAAGCACTTCGTGTCCATCTGTGGATACAAACAGAGTGCAAACAAGGTTTGATGTAAAATGCCCTGTAAAAAGTTGTCCGGCCGACTATTTTTCAAGTTGGACAATTCTCACAATGCGGCGAATGGGTCGTTTCTCTTGACGAAGTTATTTGGACTCACTACCTGGCAGCACAATGACTCCGAGTCTCTGCATTGTGAAATTGTCTCAAACGGAAAGAAAAACTTGCACAGTTGTCCATTTTTGCGTTGCCTCTTTCTGTGTAAATATGATTCATGCACACATCTGAATCGCTCCCAGACGAGTTTTGGTTGGTGTCCAGACTACTCGTATCTTGCCTTTGCCTCGAAAAGATGTTCTGCTCTGTTGAAATCCAATTTGTTCATCAGAGATCCTGAAGACCAGTTTCGAACATCTGAGTCATGTTGCAGCCTTGTGAGTGCAGCACTCCAAGGAGTGCTGAATTTGTTGTGCTGTCCTTCCCCGTTTCAGGTGGAAAGTACCAAAGCCCTCGCGCCCACCCATTTGAACCAGAGTTGTGTCCACAAGCTCAAGCCCCTCTCCCGCTCACTGTGTTCCAATGTGCTTCAGGTGATGGGAGAGGCTCTGAGTGCCTATCCGAACGAGAATCGCGTGGAGTGGGTGAAGCGGTGGCCGGGCCAGGCCGTGCTCTGCGTCACGTGCTACTACTGGACCACCTTCGTGCATCGCTCCATCCAGAACGGTACGTGAGCCCCACCCCGCACCCCAGTGTTCTTGTTCACAGGTGATAACATTTGAACCTGGCTGTGCTTTGTTAAAATAATATCGCTGAATAGTTTTGCAGTTTCAGCCAGTGTGAGCGCGTTCCATTTGCTATAGCCGAGGTGAATTGAAGGCAAAATGGGGCTGTTTTTTTGGACAACCAAATTGTCTCCCGGCTCATGTTAAGCATGGATTGAAAATTCATCTGAAAACTTTTGGGTTGGGCGATTTCGGCCAAAGCAGAACGGACGCGTTCAGTGTCGATATCGGTTTGACAGATTTGCTCACATCCCTCGAAGCAATATCATCCCCCACCTCAGAGTTTATTCTCATGGTTCTGTCACTGCCAGGAAATTTCAGGCGAAATCGAACGTCTTCAAACAAGAATGTTTCGTGGTTCGTGTCTCTGGGAGTAACAGAGCGACGAGAACCGGCTCTGGAATGAAATTAAGCAGTTGGTTGACGTCGTATCGCAAGCCACTCTGACGCCTTGCCTTGGGAAGATTGATGCACTCGTGGCAAACGTGTTTCTGTGCCTGAGGCATTCGCAAGAAGACTCAAGGTGTCTTGGGAAATGACGCTTTGGTTTTGTATTTTGTGCAAGCTTTGAAATAATTTTGCCAATTTTGTCACATCTTTCTGTGAAAATCACATAAAAACAGGAAAATTCCGTGAGCTTTCTAGATCCTTCTCAGTCGATTTTGCTGTGGAACCTCTCTCTCTCTTCTGATGTCTTGAGACTTCAGGAGCATGTGTGCATGCGACGTTTGTCAAGAAAGAGAAAATGGTTTTCACAGCAAGCCTGTATTTTTGTCTCTTGTGCACGGGTTGGGGTCATGACCATACGTGGTCCCTCATCAGAGGTGGGCCATCTCCACATGAAAACAAAAATCAGGATTGAGTGTGGACTCCAGTTTCTCAATATGTCTTCTGTTGTTGTGTCGCTGTTTCTGAATTTGAATTTGTGGTGGGTGTAGTTCTCCTTGCTGTCCACGCATGAGCATGAACTTCATGGCCTGTCTTGCAATTGCTGTGGAAGAGAATGGAACTTCAGGACACATCTTCTCTTGGGTGCGCGTGGACAATCCTGCCTTGCAGACAGACACGTGATCTGATCCTGCATGCTTGTGGTGGTTGCAAGGGTCCTGAGCTGTTGTTCCAACATTCTGCCTGCCACGTGCAGACTCTCAGTGCTTCGTGTTGTGGTTTCCAGGGTTGCGCAGATCAATGCTGCTGCGCATCGCGTAAATGTCCATGCATATCATCTGGGATTGCTGACTGATTTCTCACACTGGATGCAGAATGCGCGTTTTGCTGCAAAGCCTTTGGCGGAAATTTCGACCCCAGACTTCTGCATTCAGTGTGAAATGGCCTGGGTATGCGTTTGTGTCGTGTTGTAGGTGTCGCCAAGTGAACTGTGCTGGCAGATTTTTGTTGGGACTCGCACGAATACGAATTGTTGTGATTGTACCATTGGCATGTTGACTTCTGTTCCGATTCAACGTCTTGGGTTCCATCTGGGGCATCTGGTCAGCGATTGCTCACTTATCAGATGCAGCTATTGAACTGCATTTTGAAACGGGCTGGGGCAACTTTGTCAACACGTTCGAAAACAGATCCTTGCCTGATTCGAAACTGTTTTGGATCACCATTGCGCTTCTCCGCCACGTCTCTTCACCGTGGTGCACTGTTGAATGTGAGTGCTGTGACTGCAGGTCGGGACGCACTCGAAGAGTACCTGGAGCTGAACAATCAGCAGATCGACGAGATTGTCAAGATGGTGCGGGGAAAGCTCTCCACCCAGAACAGGATCACGCTGCAGGTGAGTCTGATTGCAGGACTGGATGTTGTGCCGGACTGACGTTATGTGATCACGCGCGAATTGCCAATCCTCTTGCGTCCAAGAGTCTGATGGTCTGTCGTTGATTGGAGACTTGGGCTCACACCAGGCTGTCTCTTGCAGGCTCTGATCGTGCTGGACGTGCACGCGCGCGACGTGCTGCAGACTCTGCTCGACCAGAACATCGAGTCCGAGGACGACTTCAACTGGCTTTCGCAGCTCCGATACTACTGGGAGGCACGTCTTTTCCAACACTTGAAATCGTTCAAGATTACGAGTTTTGACCCACAGGTCCAGTCGCGGCCCGCAGCGTGCACTGAACGTCAAGGCATCTCACATGCACAACGGCAGCTATTGGCTTTTGATAGATTCTTTTTGTACAAACCAAAATTTTGATTGGGGTCGTCTCATTTTGTTCCTTCAGACAAGATTGGTTCTGGGTACAAATTTGTTTTTGCACGTATTCTGCCCATTTGTTGAATGGCCAACGGAGTGGCTACTTCTGCCAACTGTTGGTCACACTGGCTGTGACTGTGGTTGCAGGACGGTCACGTCATCACACGCATGATCAACTCAATGCTCAAATACGGATACGAATATCTGGGCAACAGCGGCCGACTGGTTATCACACCACTCACCGACAGATGCTACCGCACCTTGTTTGGAGCCCTGCATCTCCACCTCGGTTAGTCTGTCACGGAAATTAAACTTGAGCCATTGACGCCTGGAACATCGAGCTATGATGGGCTGCCGCATCCCATACGGCGGCCTGCGTCTCACTACACGAGGAATGGTTGTTGTCAATTCGTGTGTCCCTGGTCAGCACTGGTCATCATTAGACATGAGTTTCACACACTGACGAATTTGTGTCTCTGTGCGGCAGGTGGCGCCCCTGAGGGTCCGGCGGGTACCGGGAAGACGGAGACGACCAAGGACCTGGCGAAGGCGGTGGCGAAGCAGTGCGTCGTCTTCAACTGCTCAGACGGGCTTGATTACATCGCACTCGGGAAATTTTTCAAGGTTGGTACACGTACTCGATGTGTGACATTGTCCACTCTCTGCATGTGAACCTGAAGACTAAACTCCTCAAAGTCGAACATCAGGAAAGAGAGCAGAGCATGCAGCGGGCAGGCGAAAATTTTGAACATGTTGGTGTGGCAAGTGCTTCTGCATTGGTCACCTTGTCTGGTCATCAAGATCCTGGTCGTTTTAGATCATGGAGAGCTGCAAACAAACTTCCCTTCTCGAAGATCTTTGTCGGAAGACTGAGAAGCCAAAGTTCTATGAAGTCTCTTTGATGCAGGGTCTGGCATCCTGTGGCGCGTGGTCATGTTTTGACGAGTTCAACCGAATCGACCTGGAAGTGTTGTCGGTTGTGGCCCAGCAGATCCTGACCATACAGAGGGGTGAGTGGTACAAAAACGCACACCCTTCCAACACACACAAATTACAAGCACACGCACGCACACACGCGGGCATGCACACACGTGCGTGCACGCGTGTCACGCAAGATGCACACGGAACACTCGAGGGAGCCTAAAGACGAACTAAAATGTCTGATGCTTGTTGAAGCGAAGCACAAGACGTTGTTGGTCCAGGCGCGCAATCTATCACAACACTCGAACCTGAACCTGAAGATGCAAAAATTCGTGCTGACGTAAGAAAACAAAGAGTTGTTTCTCCTCGTTAGGCATCAACTCGGGAGCAGACACGCTACTCTTCGAGGGCACCGAGATCAAACTGGACCCGACCTGCTCCGTCTTCATCACAATGAACCCGGGCTACGCCGGCCGCTCCGAGCTTCCGGACAACCTCAAGGCGCTCTTCAGAACAGGTGCATCTCTTTTCTGCCTCGTTCCAAATGAATTTCTTCTCAAGAAACAAACTGTTTTTGACACCAGAATTGGCCGACTTTGGATCAGTCGATTTTGACCAAATCAGGCCAAATGGAACTGACTGTCTTGAGAGTAAATCCACCACGACCTTGTTGCACGCATGTTTCAGTTGCAATGATGGTTCCCGACTACGCGATGATCTCCGAGATCGTCCTCTACTCGTGCGGCTTCTTCAACGCTCGCCCGCTCTCGGTCAAGATCGTCGCCACCTACCGACTGTGCTCCGAGCAGCTGTCCTCGCAGAGCCACTACGACTACGGAATGAGGGCCGTCAAATCTGTGCTGACTGCAGCGGGAAATCTCAAGGTGCGTGTGTGTGTGAGTGCGTGCGTGCGTACCTGTGTGTGTGTGTGTGTGTGTGTGTGTGTGTGTGTGTGGTTGCGTACGTTCGTGCGTATGTGTGAGTGTGTGTCTTTGGCCTTTCGTTCAGGGTTCACTTCGAGGACTTGTTCTTTGAACGGGTTGTGGTCATCATGCAACTTCAAAAAGACTCGTGTGTCTCACGCAAACATCAGCACGTGAATCTGGTGTTGTTGCAGCTGCGCTACCCGGATGAAAACGAGGACATCCTGATGCTGCGCTCCATCATCGACGTGAACCTGCCCAAGTTCCTCAACCACGACCTGCCGCTGTTCCACGGCATCACGTCCGACCTGTTCCCCGGCATCACGCTCCCCGAGCCGGACTACAAAATCCTGAACGAACACGTGCGCGAGAACTGCGTCAAGATGAACCTACAATGCACCGACTTCTTCATCGAGAAAATACAGCAGGTGTGTGGGTGAGGTGGCGAGAAAGGGAGCTTGGCCTGAAGAAACACTGTGATGACCTGGCCACAGAGTTTCCTTGCTGGTGAGCGATTCTGACAGGACCAAGAGATGTTGGCGTTGAGGAACAATGACAAAAAATAACAGTTTCAACAAAACAGTCGTTATCGTCTCGGACTTCCCCTTTGTTTTGCTCTGCAGATCTACGAGATGATGATCGTGCGCCACGGCTTCATGATCGTCGGTGCGCCGTTTGGGGGCAAGACGAGCGCGTATCGTGTTCTGGCGGGCGCGCTCACCGACATCCACGAAAAGGTACGTACACCCGCGGTTTTCATGCAAAAGGAACGCGTCGTAGTCCACGCGGACCCAGTGAGTCAAAGTTTACATTTTCGGCTGGCGGATGTCGGTGCCTCTGCAGACATGTCACCTTGGGACCGCGAGGAACTTCAGTCGAAATCAATTTGGTCTCGTCATTGCAGGGACTGATGGATGAGAACAGGGTGCAGATGACTGTGATCAACCCCAAAGCCATCACCATGGGGCAGCTGTACGGGCAGTTCGACCCCGTCTCCCACGAGTGGTCGGATGGCATCCTCGCCGTGTCCTATCGCTACTTCGCGTCCTCCACTGTGAGCACTTGTCCGCTGAACTCAAAGAGAGTCTGGACTCAGGAAAATGGGAAATTTGTGTGTGTGCAATGTTCTGCAAAACGGAAAGATTGAAAGCTCTGGAAAAAGCCTTTGTGCACTCAGCAGAGTGTTCTCGTTTTTGTACGTTTCAATGGGGTATGTGACATGTTGTTTCCCTGCAGACCTCGGACCGAAAGTGGCTCGTCTTCGACGGTCCAGTGGACGCCGTGTGGATCGAGAACATGAACACTGTGCTGGACGACAACAAGAAACTCTGCCTCATGTCCGGAGAGATCATCCAACTCGCGCCGACAACAAATCTCATCTTCGAACCCATGGATCTGGAGGCAGCTTCTCCTGCCACGGTGGGTTGGGTGATTGACTAGTAGGAGGGCAGGATGAAGGGAGAGGCGGTCTGTAAGTGTCCTGTGTAGGTGCATTGAACACCAGTGAAATGTTTTTGCGAGAGTGGAACGGAAATAAGAAGATCTGGCACTAGGGGAGAGAATGAGGCGTCGTCTTCATTGCTTCGCGAGAACCTCTTTGGCTGTTTACAGCGTTCTGGGTGATGTCAAATGCCGAACAAGAGCCGGTTGATGGTTTTGTCCTGTGCTTACGCAGTTGACTTCTTGTGGCAATGCTCTGACGGCCCTGTCCGCTGCAGGTGTCTCGGTGCGGCATGATCTACATGGAGCCGGACTCGCTCGGCTGGCGCCCGATGGCCAAGTCCTGGCTCAACACGCTGCCCGCCACCTTCAACGACGTGCACAAGCAGATGCTCAACGACATGTTCGAGCGCTTCGTGGATCCAGCCATCGCGCTCATCAGGAAGAAGACAAAGGTCAGACAATTTCTATTGCCTGGCAGGTCTGTCTCAGAAACGAGTAGATTTGGGGACGCAGCAATCTGTGCTTGTTGTGTGAAATGTAGATTCCAAGTGCCGGTCCGACAGTGGTCCTGAGTCAAGCAAGTCAACAATTTTGTCGTCTGCGACTGATCTCAGACGATCATTGCCCTGTTGTTATTCGATGCGTTGACTGAGCACACTCGTTTCTCGTGCAGGAGCTCTCTCCGACGACGGACACGAACCTGGTGCGCTCGCTACTCAACCTGATCGACTGTCTGACGGACGAGTTCCGGGAGGAGGCGAGGATCTCCAACATGGAGGACCGCGAGATCGTGTCTTGGCTCGAGGTGCGTGAGCGCAGTGCGAGTGGGTGGGTGTGGGACGGAGGGTGTGTGTGTGAGGTGAAGTAGGGATGTTGGAGAGTAGGTTAGGTGCAGGGGAGAGTGAGGTTTGTGTGGGTAAAGGTGAGGGAGGGAGGGAGGGTGAGTTGGTAGTGTTTAGTGAATGGGTGAGTGGGAGAGTGAGGTGTACAGTGGGTGGGGTGTGAATCGGTGAGAGTGGATGAGGTGGAGAGACACGTGTGGAGAGGATAGAGTGATGAGGTGGGAAAGGAGAGGAAGAGGTGAGCAGGCTTTGTCTTCTGCTCGAGTTGCTTCACGACTGATGACGGGGCGAGTGTGGTCCTCCTGCCCACAAAGCCCTCAACTTCGGTCCCCTTTTGGCCTTGAAAAAGAAGAAGCATTTCTTTCCTGATGGCTTTTTTCGGAAGTCTTTCGGAAGGGCGACGCGAACTGTTTCTTCGGGGGCGAGGGTGGGCCCTTTTCTATTCACGAACTGCACACTCAATTGATCTTGAACATTGCGTGTAGTGGTAATAAGGACAGAGAGATTATCGTAAACTTTGCGACAAATTGCAAGTTGATGGCCTCTCTTGAGAACTTCTGTCAACTAACGCGCTGCACTGATGATTATTTGAAGGCGAAAGTTAAAATGTTGGACGAGATAGAGATTATATCTTGGATCCAGGTACTTTCCGTTTGGGGCACCGGATGATAGAGACCACAGAACATGTGTGCACAGACCAAAGGCACAAACTATTCCCGTGTGAAATCTAGCGACTGTTTGAACTCTGTATTCGGCACGTTGTTTTGGAGATGTGGATCTGCATTTTGTTGGCACCCTTGCAATCATGACACGTGAGCTTTTAGATGTGAGACCTTCATCTGCACTGAACGAATATTTCTAGACGTGGCTTTTTTGTCTCTGTCAAAGCTGTTTCCACGTTCCTCAAGTTTTTGCCACAATCTTCGCGTGAATCCTTCAACCGAGGTTCCTCTGCATGAATTGTTTATACCCTGCGTCAAAGCATGAATCTTGAGAAAACAGAAAAACACACGACGTCTGACTATACAAGGTACACTGCTGCGCTTGATCTGCATCTGCAGGCGACAGTTTGAGTCTGAAAGCTTCAGCCTTCTCTGGTCTGCTCCCTCAAGGTACACTTCCACTCGACGAGACAAGAAATTTCAGACAATTGACTGCACAAATTCTTTGTTTTTCTCTCAGCTTTCCGGAAAGTCGCGTGGCAATGTAGCTTGAAGAAGTGTAGAAAATTGCATGCGCAATACCTCAGGCATGGTCCCTCCTTCGTGTTCAACCCTTTTGGCATGTACCCACCTCCCGGCATTGAACACCTCTCAACGTCCCTCAGAAACAGCTGTTCCTGAGACTGAACGAGTCAATTGGAGATACGCTGTTTTTGAGGGAGGTCCAGTGAAGTCGCTGACCTTTGGGCCGTCACCTGTTGCAGTGCATCGTTCTCTTCGCGATCACGTGGTCCATCGGCGCCAGCTGCAACATCGAGGGGCGGGCGCGCTTCGACAAACTGATCCGTGAGCTGATGGAGGTGAGTCCAGTCGCCGGTGTTCAGCGACACCCTTGTGTCAGCCTGTTTCTGAGGTACAGGTGACGAGAAGGCCTGTTGGTGGAAGGGGCTGTCCAGTTCTCATGACTGACAATTTCAAACAGTGACAGGAGGTTTCCCGTGGTCCAATTGGTGTCCTGTCACAGACTCAACGTTTTTCAAAAGTTTCGATGATTTGAAACTGTGAGCCCAGCTGTTGTGTGTTTGACCTGCAGGCGTTCAGCGGAGGACCCCACGGGGTCGAGATAGTGTACGAGGAGAACATAGTGCGTACCTCTTGCCTGTCAGGTGGTCGGTCTCTCCGGCTTTCCTGGTCTTTACAGTGTAAACCCAGACACCTTGTACAGTGTTGGGGTTTCCATGCGGGTGCAAGTCGTAAGTCCTGTTCGGCCGTAAGCATTTGGTTGGCCCTCCCTCTTCCTCCAAAGAGGTGTGCCTGCGTACGAGTACAATGCACACGGAAGGAAGCGCTTGCGTGACAAGTGAAGGGCGCTGCAAGACCTGGTGCCTTTGCGTGTCCTTTGAAAGTGTTGGAAAGAATATGCAGACAGGGCAACCTTTGGTTTGACTCTCCCCGGTTTTCATTGTTGAGTACATTTTTTGCAGAACTTTCTGTCTGAGGTAATCTCCAGTTCGTTGTGCCGTTCTTGTTTTTGACGGACGTTGTTTTGCTTTTGATCAGAGTGACGTGCCCTTTGTGGCACCAGGATGAAAGGAGAAGTGTGTGCGTGTGTGTGTGTGCGCACACGTACCAGTAAAGGCGCGATGTGTGTATGTGTGAATCTGTGATGTATGTGAAGGGTTGACATCGCTGTCGGTTGATTTTCAGATCAATTCAGTGTTCTTGTCACAATTAAATATCTATTCGCTGTACTGATCGAACTAACCGTTGTCTTCCATTTGTAAGGAGTTTCACAAGAACCTCTTTGTAAGTTTCAACAGATTTACTGCATGAAACGGAATGTGGAACCTTGTTGTGTACTCCCCTGCATGGCCTCAGTGTCTCCCTTCCTTTGCACGCAATGAAGAACAAAGAAAACTCATGCCTCTGAGCTTCTGGGCTCAGTCCAATCTTGAGCTCAAAACACAAAGAATCCAGGCAGTGGCCTTGGAGTCCTTGTGCTCTGGATGGACTGTTAAGCCTGCAAATTCATGTCTGCTCGGTCTGTGTTGTCAACTTACCTGTTTGGTTCGTTGACTTCTCTCCTGCATGCCCTCCTGGTATCTGCCAACATGGAACCTTGTGTCGTATGCACATCCTCTGTGTGCAGAAGAACATTCCGTCTGGGATACACTACAAAAGTGGACTGGATGTTCTTCTGTCTTGAAGTGTCCCCTGCATGATGTTTCGTGACCTCTGTTATCCCAGTGACACACAACAACTTCATGAACAACTTCTGTCATCCTCAAACTCTGTACAGAAAGACAATGTAAGCTCTTCGCTCACGAAACTCAATTTTAACATGTAGATGTGCAGACGCGTTCGTGTAAATCATTGCACAAATCCTGTCAGTTGCACAACAGCCATAGATTCTATTTCCCATATTTTCACCTTTCTTCGGAGTGGTTTGACATAGAAAAAGATCAATAGCGATACATCTGGTTGCAAGTTTTTCAAATATTGTTCAAGAATTTCGTGCTTTTAGAGCCAAGTTAGAATTGCAGTAGATTCGGATCTGTCCATTGCAACAACAGCAACGCATGGTGTGATATTTGCCATCACTGCATATAATCACGTTTTTCACAGTTTTGCCACGTTTTGCTCACGAATCACGTTGTTTCACGTCACGTTTTTTGTGACGCGTCGCGCATGCGTACAGAGCGCTGTGAGAACTTGGATGAACGTGGGCGTGAGGAAACGGATCAACAAGGCGCTCGCAAGTACCTTTGTGTCGCATCGTGTGTGTGTGTGTGTGTGTGTGTGTGTGTGTGTGTGTGTGCGTGTGTGTATGTGTGTGTGTGTGAAATTGGGAATCAGATCAGAGTGTGGGCGTCAAGCAAAATTACGAAGGTTGAATGTTTTCGGAGGCACTGGAGAAGGCTGTGTCGAACCCTGTTCTTTCATCTGTTTCGTGCACAAGTAAAAAACATCCTTTGTAACGTACAAGTCGCAATTCAAGAGCAAGAGTGTGGTCATCGACTGTTCTTAAATGTCTGTTGTTCGCGCTGTGTTTCGGTCGTTGGCAATTGCCAGACTTTCAGTTTCCTCTGTTGTGCTTTGTGTGTGACAGCAGAATCTTCTTTTTCTCGCGCATCTCTGGCGTGTCAGGAAGCAGGGGCCCGATTCAGAGGGCTCCCCTTCCGTCACTCCCACAAAACCTTACCCTTACTGGCACAAGAATGTTCAATTTTCTTGTTGATGAGTTCAGAGGAGGGTCTTCTTCCCTTCAAGGGCTGGTCAACTTCGCTTGAGAAGAAAACAGCAAAGGATTGGTCTTTGAAAATTTTCGTTATGGATTTCATGCGAGGCAGCAGAGTCATCTTTGCTGGCGTAATGAACGATTCATTGAGCATCAAACGTGTGGCACACTGAACCTGAGCCCCCGTCACTGGCGAGCGTCTTGTGAGTGTTTGTCTGCGTGTTTGCAGGGCGGGCTGAGCGAGGACACGCGCTCCAAACTGGCGTTGCTCAGTGTCAACGAGCCGCCCAAGAAGCCGTACGTGACACCCGTGCCTAAAGACGGTACCATCTTCGACTACAGGTTCGTCAAGGAGGTGAGTCTTTTGCGCCAACTCCTTTTCAAAGAGCCCTGGAGTTCTTTGGGTCAGCTGTGCTCAACACAGTCTTGCATTCCAAAGATTGAGGTCTTCACCGGACATGTGTTTTGTCCCGAGGTCTCAATCCTTTGTTTGGGTCTGTTTTGGAATGGGGACCAGCTCAAAGTTTGCCCCAGACACGCTCGGTCTGAATCCCACTTCCTATTTTCAACGCTCACCTGCCTTTCTGGCTCACCCATGTCGTCCCACAATGTTGTTGATAAGTTCACTGAGACAATCTGAAACTGGTTTTGTCAACCTCGACTCCCGAGCAATTCTCCGCAAGGTCTTCGCTCCTGTTTTGATGTGGGAAAACGCTTGATTTTTGCGGGAGACAAAGTTCAGAAAAGTTTCCGTTGGACTTTCATCAAGTTGACATCAAGTGCGAGCGTAGGGAGTGCAGGACACATTTGCATGCAGCCTGTTGTACAAACACACTGTCTTCTTGCATGCGTTTTCCGTGCTCCTCTCTTCAGGTTTCCGCCAGAGAGGTTCGCTTTTCACCCCTGACCAGTTTTGAACCTTTTTCATTGATCTCAGATCCATGACTTTTCTAGGGTTGTCATCTTGTAAATTTTGTCTTTTCGAAAAATCCTTTTGTTTTATTTCTGAAGCGTTGGTTCTTGCTTGTGCCACATGTTTGACACGAAGTGCAATGGTGATTGTGGAGTGTGGTGCCTTCTCAAAGAACAACAAATCCAAAAGCCAAACCAGGGTCTATCCAACTGCACAGATGTTTGTGTTGGAGAATTCGGTCCCCAGATTCTCTGCAAACCTCGTGCCTGGACTTGACGTCGAGTCAGGGGTGCTTTGATGTGACCAAAAATTCTAACGATTGCATGTGTACCGTTCGTCACTTTTCACGTTTTACTCTCGTTTGTGTCAGCACACAACGACTTCACAGGGCATAGTGTACAAGGTGAAGACTGCTGAACTGATTTGCTTTCGCTGCTCAGGGCGCTTTTCGCTAACATGCCTGAATGTCAGCTATAGACAGTGAACCGTGCAAGATTCAGTGGCAAAAAGCTTGCGTCCGGTGTTCAGAACGTCTCAAGTTGCACCGATGAGAAAGTGTTCAGCTTCAGTGGCAAGACTTGTCCTGTGTCTTTTCTCTGCAGTTTGGCCAGTTTTGCAGTGGATAAATTTTCCCTGTTTGAAGCCTATTGATGTTCTGTGGACGTGTGTGTGCGTGCGTGCCCCAAGTTGATTTTTTTACGTGGAGGTCGCAGACACAAACGTGTCTTTGATGTGTGGTTTCATTAGTTTGCTTGTTTTTGCTTTTCTCGACTTCCTTGTATGGCAGTGAATCTGAAGAAACGGTGACCTGTCCTGTAAATGCATTTGCATGAAGCTGTCGTCAAGCCGTCAAGTTATCTTCACATTTTCTGATGCATACGTCCCCACACCTGCCACAAGGAGGACTCTGCACACAGATACTTTCAAATGTTACAAGAGTTGATTGTTTCTGTCAATTGAACTGGATGTTTGTGCGCAGGGCCTGGGACGTTGGGAGCGCTGGTCAGAGGAACTCAAAGACGCCCCACCCATCCCGAAGGACGCCATGTTCAACGAGATCATTGTACCAACTGTGGACACCGTCAGGTACTTAAGATGCATTATGGCGCGTCTGGAACATTGTCTTGATCTGTGTCGTGTGTTTCTGAATCCGTTCCGCAAACAGCGTTGTGCTGCACAGGCAACAAACTGACCCGTTGTGTGTTAGAGGTCTGCGTCCGCGTGCGCCTAAATCCCTTGGTTGTGTTGCAGGTACACGCGGCTAATGGAGCTGCTGGTGACGCACCAGAAGGCCTGTCTCTTCGTGGGTCCGACCGGCACTGGAAAGAGCGTCTACATCACCGTGAGTGTTTCGCTGGGCTGGTTGATGGGTGGATTGTGCGGGATTGAGGTTGTTTTCCGGAATTTGTGGCATTTGGCCAGGAGAGGTGGGAAAATAAGAAGTGAATGGCAAGCAAGACTAGCTCTGCATTTTGGTTCGTTGGGAAACGTGAAGGCCTGAAGCATGTACAACAGGATGCATGGAGTACGTCCGTTGAGGTTGAATTCAGCAAGATCAGCTGGGGGTGAGGAGGATGAGTGGGGTTTGATTTGGGCAGGTTGGGAAGATGAAACTTGATAGAGGTGGGGTGGACTGATCAATGCAAGTGGTGATGGTGTTGTTCTGAAAATAAGCCATATGTTCTTGCAGTTGAAATTTGACATATTTGGGCAGTGAGAATCTGCAGTGCGAGTTTCACACTGAACCCCATCCATTTCAGGACTTTCTACTGAACAAACTGAACAAGGAAACGTACAAGCCGAACATCATCAACTTCTCTGCGCAGACCAGCGCCAACCAGACGCAGAGCATCATCATGTCCAAGCTCGACAAACGCCGCAAGGGCGTTTTCGGCCCTCCGCTGGGAAAGAAGGCCGTGAGTATGACAGGCGTCGTGGTACAAAAGCCAGCCAAATATGAGTTCGAACCACGTTGCTTCAGACACTTTCATCCGCTGAAGCGAGGAACTCTCACGCTTCAGATCGTGTTTGTGGACGACCTCAACATGCCTGTGCGGGAGACGTACGGCGCGCAGCCGCCGATCGAGCTGCTCCGCCAGTGGCTCGACCACTGGAACTGGTACGACCTGAAGGACGTGACTCCCATCAAACTGATCGACATCCAGCTCATCGCTGCCATGGGACCGCCAGGTGAGGGACGTGCGCGTGCTCACGCACGCATACCACAGACAGACATACAGTCACACACATACATACACACACAGACACACACACACACACACACACACACACACACACACACACACATCTCTGAGAATGCCATCGCATGCATGTCAGAGAAAAAGTAGCGCGTTTTACGCTTTGTACTTTTGTACCAGACAGACGGAATGTGTTGCAAACCAATGCCATTGGAAGGTGTTGATCATGAATTTTATTCGCTTCCTGCCCTTTGCGATCAGGGGACGGTAAGATTGTGCATCCTGTCATGAAAATGCATGCTCGTTGAGTGTTCTCAAACAAACCCTTCTGCTGTGCTGCATGTTCTCATTGTTCCTTTGTCCGGTCGCCCTTGTAAATATCTGAAATGTTTTCTCTTCACAGAACCAAGAAAACCAAACTCGGCTTGATTTTCTTGCAGCGTACATGTACGCATTGCTGTGTGGCGTTTTCTGTGTGAGACAGTTGGTCCACTGCATCTGTCCCTTCTGCGTGCAAGTTTTCGTGGATGTGCGACGTTGGCGTCACATGTTGTGCTGTCCAATCTCGAGACATTTGTCTTTTGCAGAGTCAGTTTCATGTTGTGTCTGACAGGGTGCCGAAGTGCTTGGGAGGCCAGTGTCGGATTGAGCGACCTGTCAGATTAGATTCCACAAACAAGCGTGGCCGTTTTCCACAACCGACACCCGCTGAATCCGACACTGAATGACTGAACAAAACTTGTCGGACAAACCAGTTTTTGGCAGCCTTTCTTTTGTCAGCATAACGTTCAGGTGTTTCCTGGAAAGAGAAAATGGAGATGTCTGACAATGTGAGAAGTGACAATTTTTGCTCACACGCATCACTATATGTCTGTCGCCCTTGAAACCTGTTGTGCATCATTTCTGTCTCTCAACAGCGCAACGTCGCCCTGCGTGTTTCCTGCTTGTCCAGTGTGATGCTGATTTCCCCAACGTCAGCAATGCGACTTTGTTTGACAATCGCATGTTATTGCGTCGTTGTTTCACAGCCCATTGACGTGACAGCCCGATTAGAAATTCTGTTGAGGCTTTGTTTTTGTGCAGATTTGACTGCGATAGATTTACCATGTGTCACTTGGTGGTTTGAATCATCTCGAGTCCACGGACAAATTGAATGTTGCACCATGGATGCGATGGCTTTCAAGAACTGCGGTAAGAACTGGACACTGAGGTGCGAACTTATTTACACGCTGCAGGCGGCGGGCGGAACGAGATCACGCCGCGCTTCCTGCGCCACTTCAACACCGTCTCCGTCAACGACTTCGACGAGGAGACGATGATGTCCATCTTCCGCGCCATCATGGAGTGGCACGTCGCCGCCAGGTCAGTGCAGCGTCGCATGGAAGTGTGAGGCAGCGTGGCAGGTGTCCAAGAGCATTTCGCATTGGTATTTTCTGTGTGTCTGCAGGGGTTTCTCAAGCGAGTTCAAGCCGGTCGTGGAACAGCTGGTTCGGGGAACGATGGACGTGTACCGCGCCGCGATGGAAAACCTGCTACCGACGCCCGCCAAGTCGCACTACCTCTTCAATCTGCGCGACTTCTCTCGAGTTATCCAGGTTTGTTACACCTCGCGCGCACAGACACACAAACACAAAACAACTTGTGTTTTTCAAGTGTGTGAAAGCAGGTCCGAGTACAGCGTAAGAACACAGCATCTTCTTCGTCAAAAGAACTGCTGCCCACAGTTCAGCTGGACGGACTGGTCTGTTGTAGGGCGTTTTGCTGTCTGTGCCAGAAACGATCTACGAGGCGACGGCGCTCAAACGCATGTGGCTTCATGAGGTGCGTTCAGAGCGGCGTGCACGAGCTGTTGGGTGGGGCGAGTTGCTGAGTGGGAGTGTGGGACAACAAGGTGAATGAGTGGATGTGTTGGAACTTTAGATGCTCAATAACAATAAACCCAACCGATGCATGTGTGTGCTGCAGGTTTTCCGCGTGTACTACGACCGGCTGACGGACGACGTGGACCGCACGTGGCTCTACAACTTCCTGCGCACCACCGTCAAGAACCAGCTGACCGAGGACTTCGACCAGATGCTCTACTTCCTCGACTCCAACAACGACCACAAGGTACCCAGATTCTCAAATTGTTGATATTTCAGCCACATTGAGTGTTTTTATTTCATGATTATTGCCTGTCATAACTCACCGCAAACATCAAGCATTGTACAGTTTCTGGTTCTTTGCCTTGTGTCGGTGATCACCGTCGCTCCGAAGTTGTAAATTTCACCCTCAGCATCGATCGAACCACTGGACGTGCAGTGCGCAGGAGTCCACACGAGTCACGCCGTTTCTCAAGTTCACCTGGGTTGTTTGTTTTGTTTTGTACAAAGTAGATGCACAAACACTACTTGTTCTGATGATGAGATGCGTTTTCAGAATTCAGGCAATGACGACGAGACTCCACCAGTTGTAAGTTGTACAAACGTAGACTTTGCGAATTGAACCTCACCTGCTGTCGTTACGTTTGTGCAGAACCCCTGACCTCTTGCTGCTGACTCTTCAATTTCATGCCTGGTCTTTCTTTGTCTTCGAAAATACCTGTTCCCAATAGATCCCGAGGTCCCATGAAAAAATGGCTGTGCTGTTCTTTGTTCTGAAATACTGTTTTGTTCCTTCATGAGAATTGCCTCTGTCTCAACCAATATTTGTGAAGTCAGGATGTCATTGTGACGTAGACGTGGATTTGACCTGAACGGGTCTCGCGCGGTGCCCGCTGCGGATCCTGCATGGTTTTCAGAGCCTTCACAGTGTCAGATGTTCAAGTTGCTGCTGGCCAACGAAGATACCCTTTCCTTGGAGAACCCCCAAACAATCCAGATTCTTTGTTCGTGTTTTGTTGCCTTGTCTGAAATGAGTAAAAAGAATTCTTGTTTCTGTGAAAACAAACGCATGCTCACGTTCAACATTCGAGAATCAATCACTCTTTTTGGCTCTGAGTGGGTGGAACCACTGACCCCAGCTCGTTAGATTGACCGTTGACCAGATTCACCCCCTTCTTTCGCCTCATCCTGCTGTGGACGAGGAACTCAAATGTTTTTCCCCGAAGTACGTCACTTTGACGATAATTGTGCTTGTGCAGGTTTGTTCCACTGTGTCCGTCTCGGTGCAGGAGCTTGAGGCCTCAATCCCCAGTTGTGTTTTTGTCGACACCAGTCGACGAACGCTGAGGAACTGCTCTGTTCTGCTTCACGACTCCAATGAGATTTACCGCGTCCAAGCAGTTGCCGGATTGAACTGGCTGACTTGTGCGGCACTGATGTCTGAACACAAATTCCTGCATTTTGCGGCGTGTGCTTGGCGTTGCACAGCGAACAAAAACGAGCCGTTGTTACATGTCCCTGAACATCGTCTTTGCCCGTTGCCAGGTGACCGAGGACGACTGCCGCAGTCTGCTCTACTGCGACTTCTCCGACCCGAAGTCGGATTCGGCCAATTACATCGAGGTTCGCGACGTGGAGCAGCTGCGCCACATCGTCGAGGGCTACCTCGAGGAGTACAACAACCTGACCAAGAAACCCATGAACCTCGTCATGTTCAGGTCAGGCGCGTCAGGATTCGGATGCCGCGTCAGTAAAGAATAATTCATGTTCAAACAACATTGCTCGTGCAGACAGGACGACTTTGTCAAATTCATTTGTGCCAATACAATACCTCTCGAGACTTGTCGCAAGTTCAAAACACGTCAGGTTTGATCGGTGCTGCGTTGATGCATAAGTCTGGTTCTGCACTGACGTTTTCTCTGGTTCTTTATGACCATGTGACTCTGCGTCGACGTGGAAATGTGTAGAATGTTTTCAACGCACACGCTGTTCTGCTGATTCGTTCACCTGTTCCGGCTTTTCAGGTTCGCGATTGAGCACGTGTGCCGCATCTCGCGCGTCATCAAACAGCCGCGCTCGCACGCACTGTTGGTGGGAGTCGGAGGCTCGGGACGCCAGTCCCTCACCAAACTGGCGGCGCACATGGCCGACTACGAGCTTTTCCAGGTGAGGGGTTGAGCGCGGCGGTGGTTCTGCTGGTGGGACAAAGCTGAGCTATGTTCGCTTCGGGTGTCAATGAAAATGACAAATTGTTGCCTTTTCGTTGTGGGTCCAAGTCAGTGTTGTTGTAATACAAAGAAACTTGTGCAGACACTGGTTTTTTCCCGCTCGCTGATGTTGCTGCTGCCACAGGTGGAGATCACCAAGTCGTACTCGACGAACGAGTGGCACGAGGACCTCAAGACGATTCTGCGCAAAGCGACCGAAACGGACCAGCATGGCGTCTTCCTCTTCTCCGACACGCAGATCAAACAGGTGGGTTCGCTGCGGATCAACTAGAGAATCGGGTGATGGTTGGTGCGCAGGTCACTACTTCCGACCAAAGCAAGCAACAAAGTGCGGCTCGCTACGCAAACGTTTCGTGAAATTTTGACAAGTGCACATGCAGTGAAATGCAACGTTCTGCAATGCAGGACAATTCCAGCCTCAACCCCGTTTTCTGTTGGCTTTGTAGGAGTCATTTTTGGAGGACGTTAACAACCTGTTGAATGCTGGCGAAGTTCCCAATCTGTATCCAGTGGACGAAAAGCAGGAAATCTGCGACAAGATGCGGCATTTGGACAGGTACGTTTGTCCACCGATGGGCGAACGGATAGCGATTTTGCCCCGCTTGGAGACTTGACCAGTTTTGCAACTCAACACAATACGGGTACAGGACGGTGACCGAGGGGTGGGAGTGGCCAAAGAGGAGGTTGTGGTGTTGAAAGATGGGTTGGAAGACTGACAGTTCAGAATCGAAGAGCATGCATGTGGGTGGCGACAGCTCTGAGATGCCTCCTTTTCAAGTGTGGAAGCGGTGCTGAACGCGTGATCTGGTAGGAACCAACATCACTGCTCGTCTGGATATCTATCAACAATGAAATGAATTTTCACAAACATGTTTCTGTCAGGCTTCAAGCGTAAGATTTTATTTCCGTGTCCGTGTTTGCGAATACCTGTTTGTCTTGGAACCTTTATGAGACCATAGAACCTTAGAACCTCGCCTGGATGATATTCATGTCGCCTTTCTGTGTTGAAAGACAAACACCACCTGCTCTATTCGAACACTTGTGTATGATACTTCGCAAGCAAAGTTTTCTGAGATGTTGAGCACAATTTAAACGATTGTGTCTGCTGTGCTGCCTGCAGTGTTTCAGTGTCTTCCTCCGCCACGTTCACGATGCACTGAGGCACAAAGCCGTCTTCAGCGAGCATCAACTCTCGTGACTTCTCTTACTCTGCACCGCTTCAGTGTCCAAAAAGATTTTGTTTTTGCCGACTGTTTGAAATCAAAACCTGCAAGAAACAAATTTCAAAGAATCGTGTCTTGTCTTGCATGACACTGCGTTAATTTTGTAAAAAGCATGAATCGAAAAGACAGCATTCTGTTGCATGCTCTGATCAATGCGTGGCGCATGGTGTGTTTTTCTCAGTTCTGACTGCTTTTCTTTGCATGGACTGGACTCTGCTCAACGAAGCAGACTCATTTTTGTCGGACACTTGCATGGTGTTGTTTGGAAACGCATGTCCTTTCTGGCTGTGGCTAAAGCATGACCCTTTCTGGCAGGTGGCTTTGGTGTCTGTATGTTGGAATTTCAGCTTGGGTCTCAGATGCTACGGCCCATCGTCATGGATCCTGTACACTAATGATCATTCTTTTCAAACAGGCAGCGCAAACAGAGGAGACGAAAGCACACAGTGACTTTCATTGCGATCTGTTGTGGGGTCGCTCCAAACACCAACGTTGTCTTGCAGAGTATTTTGTCCGAGCAGCACAACCGGCTGTTTTGGACTGAACCAGGCAGTCTCTCCGAAGCCAATGGGCAGATCTTTTGCTTCGTTGTGGCTCTGTGTTTCTGCCTTCGACAGACTTGCCTGTAAAGTCCGTGAGCGAGAAGGTTCTGAGGGCTGTGTGTGTTTAACAGGCAGCGGGACAAGTCGAAGCAGACGGACGGGTCCCCGGTGGCGCTCTTCAACATGTTCATCCAGCGCTGCCGCGACCAGCTGCACATCGTGCTCGCCATGAGTCCCATCGGAGACTCGTTCCGCAACCGCCTCCGCAAGTTCCCGTCGCTCGTCAACTGCTGCACGATCGATTGGTTCCAGGTATGAACACAAATGTGTAAACATGACGTTGTTCGGTCCCAATCGTGTGTCTCTTTTGTTGCCCATTGCAAATTGCGTTCAGACTGTGCGGTCTGATCTGAGGTCTAAAGCCTGCTGTGCAAGAGGAAGATGTCTGGGCAGTGTTGTTGGCAGCGTCGTCCATTATTCAGGCGTGGCCAGACGACGCGCTGTCGGCCGTCGCGACGCGCTTCCTCGAGGAGGTCGAGATGGACAAGGCGGAGCGCAACGGCTGCATCAACATGTGCAAACTCTTCCACACGTCGACGCGCGACCTGAGCACCAGGTTCTTCAACGAGCTCGAGCGACACAACTACGTGACCCCCACGTCCTACCTGGAGTTGATCGCCACCTTCAAGTCGCTGCTGGACAAGAAGCGGGAGTAAGTGCGCGCGTGTTGGTTTTCGCGGGGCAAGGAGTGGGGAATGTGACGTGGGAGCATTTTGCGCAATACAATGGTTATTCAAAGCAAAAATCTATGGTCTGTCTTTCTCCCTGCGCTGGGTGATTGAGCATTTGCTGCTCGTCTTGTTGACGTGTGGCTCTTCTCCGCAGCGAGGTGATGAAGTCGAAGCGGCGCTACGAGGTGGGTCTCGAGAAGCTCGAGTCGGCGTCGTCGCAGGTGTCGGTCATGCAGCGGGAGCTGACGGAGCTACAGCCGCAACTCATCGTCGCCTCCAAAGACGTCGACGAAATCATGGTCGTCATCGAGCGAGAGAGCATCGAGGTTGCCAAAGTCGAGAAGGTGCGTTGGATTGCGGCTCAGAGGTCGACAGACGAGAGTCGATAGACGTGGACTAAATTGATCTTCACCATGACTGAGGTCTTGAGAATGTAAACAGCTGATTTCACACTTCGGCCGGGACGAATTATCATAACCATTCATTCCCACGGAGGTTCCGACACAGCGTAAAGCAGATCTTATTTGCTTTGTTTGGAAGATTTGCGGCGAGATAAAACCAGCTCTCGTTGTTTCCGAGGACGGATGAAGTGATGGCCGTGCTTGTGGCTGCCTGACGTTCTTCGTGCTGTTTTGCGTGCGCAGGTGGTGAAGGCGGACGAGGCGGTGGCGAACGAGCAGGCGATGGCCGCCAAGGCCATCAAGGACGAGTGCGACGCCGACCTGGCCGTCGCCATGCCCGTCCTCAACGCCGCCATCGCGGCGCTCAACACGCTCACCCCCGCCGTACGTATCGACCGAGTTTATACGCACGTCGTGCTGTTCTGATTGCAACTGACTGTGTGTGACCTGTTTTCAGGCAAGGTTCCTCCTCACTGAATGCCCTCCTCAGGTGTGGCGTCACATGTTGCGCAGAGGCGCGTTGTGTTCGATGTGCTGATGTCACGATGTCACTGCTTGTGTCTGTGTGACGTCAAGATAGATCCCACGCTTGACCACAATTTTCATGTCTCACTTGGAAGACGCAAACCGCCACTCGTGGACTCAAGAAAATTGTTCAATGGCGTTGTATGCGATGAAGTTTTGTTGACTCGTGTGTTGTGCATCAATTGTTGCCAGGTTTGTTGTTCTGCTCTTGGACTTCACTGTATTTTGTACTGACATTCGCACATTGCCAAGTCCCCATATTCTCTGCAAACAACCTGCCAAACAAGCAGCCGAATTTCTGAAGGTCGCCAACAAAGCGACATGTTTCAACACAAATGCCACATTCTGACAGAGCTGTTGTGCAAAAGTGTCAAAGCCCCGCCCCTCAATTTCAATCAAGATTCTTTCCAAAATTTGAGCCAAAGACTTTCTCAGCAGACCATGCACATAGTGAAGCCCAAAATGCGGAGCGATCTCTCCCTCCAACTGAGCTGCCTTTGGATTCGCGACGCCGAAACGCGAAGAATTTCGGAAGTTCAGACATTCAAGTTTGCTGGCCTTGAAACTTCACCATGTTTTCACTGACTGCGTGTTGTGTTGGGGCGCAGGACATCTCGTTCGTGAAGAGCATGACGGCGCCGCCGAGCGGCATTCGCCTCGTGTGCGAGGCGCTCTGCGTGCTCAAGGGCATCAAGCCGCAGCGCATCGTCGACCCGTCCGGCACCGGTAACCGCCGCCTCCCCGTGTAAACAACCCCGGTGTCAACAAATATTTGTACAGCTGCATGGTGCAGGTGCACCCCGCAAGTCGGTTTTTTCACTGACGTTCGTTGCTGCGTGTGAATGACCAGGACCATGCCTGCGTCTTGGTTTTCACTGACGCTCATCGCCTGAAAAATTTGATGGAGGGACAAAAGAAAAAAAAAAACGCGCGTTGACGTGTTGAGGCAACAAAGCAGTGATGCACGTCTGTGAAAAAACGACTTGACCCACCCCAACCCCAACCCCCACCTCGCAAGTTTTGGAAGGAAACGCGTCGCGTGCTGGAGTGGACCCACCTGCTCACACTCCATCCTTGCTGTTGTAATACTGACTGCATAGACTTATCTTCGATTGTAGTTAAGGCTCTGCAGTAAGGGAAGCACCGGAGAAGCAACTTTGTTTGCACCCCTTTTCGGTGGTCGTTTGTACGATTTCGAGGATTTTCTCTGCAATTGTTCGCGACAACTTTGGGCAAAGTGAAGAAAGAAACACCTTCTTTTTGTCAAACTGGCCAGAGCTTGTTCTGCGAAAATAGCTTGCTTGTGTGGCCTATGACGTGACAAGTTGTGCAAATGTGGACCAATTTATCTCTCCACAAAAGTCATGCAACTTTTGTACAAAGTCGACCACCCAAGTCCCTGCCATGGGGTGGGGTGAATTGGTCCATATGGTGACCAGGATGTGTTGCGAACAGTTGGAGTTTGGATCCTTCAGTCTCACTGTTGTTCTGACGTGTTGTATCCCTTCAGCTGTGCATGTTTCCTCTGCTTCCCTGCGGCGGCACCCTCGTCAGGGTGGAGTCCACTTGTCATCTGCAACAGCATTGCTGCTCTAATTGTGGTCAAGGTCTTGAGAAGATTGGTTTGTTTCGGACACAAAATTGACTCCCAATCCTGGGACTTGTGACCCTTTCGATTCAAAAGTCAGTCTTTGCCAACACCTGAACTTTCCGTCACAGCAGCTGGACCACTTGAAGAGCCCATTGCTGAGGGCGAGTGTTGCAGATGTCAGGTTGGCTGACCCACATTTCTATTTCCCGCACAGCTGTGGTAGACAGTAGCAGCTTCCCTTCTCTATTCAGGACATCACTGTAATAAAGACCATGAAGAGCCCCCCACAAGGAGTACGACTTGTCCTGGAGGCCATCTGTACTCTAAAGGGCATCAAGGCCGAGCGTATTCCCGACCCCTCTGGTAGTGGTACGTATGGAAGGTTTGGTTGGGTGTCCCACTGCAAAAGGGTTGTCCGTCTTGGCGTCCTTCCAACCGTGAACCCCAGTCACGGGTGACCTGTGTTGTACATACCACAAATCACACAGAGCTAAAGCCTGGAACCAAAACCTGAACATTCAGGACTTCAAGCAAATGCGGGTGAAAGTGAGGTGGTCAATAACACAGTGTGTCTCACGCTGTACGAACAGAAATGCAACTCCAACAATGACCACTCGTCTTTTGGCCTGTACTTCAAGCCGTCCCGGTGTTGCAGGCAAGAAGATCGAGGACTTCTGGGGTCCCTCGAAACGCATGCTCGGAGACATGAAGTTTCTGGACTCACTCGTCAACTTTGACAAGGACAACATCCCTCCCGCCTACATCAAACAGGTGCGGGTCACACACGAGATCCATCTTATCAGAAGCAGGTCGGACTGTGATATCCTACCAGCGAATCTGACGTTCAACGTGCGTAGAAGACTGAGCTGTGAGAAATATCCCAGGTGTTGCGACTGTGTTTGTCCGCTGCGGCAGTGGAACAAGAAATGACTGAACAGAAATTGGCGAAAGACCCCAGAGCGAAAGGCAAGGAGTAGAGGGACGGCTTCAAACGAACAGCTTCCCCCGACAGCAGGAGCTGATGTGAACGCCTCAGTTCCAAACCGGAAAACGCGAACCGATTTGAGGAGGCAGGAGCTCCAAGTCTAAGTGTCGAATGACTCCCAGTTGCGTCTTTTCCACAGATTCGCACGAAGTACGTGGACAACCCGGACTTCGACCCCGAGAAGATCAAGGTGGCATCGATGGCGGCCGAGGGGCTCGCCAAGTGGGTTCTGGCCATGGATCAGTACGACAAGTGAGTGGATGCTCTGTTCTCCGACCCGTTGGTTCGAAGCAGTCTCCGGACTCAACGAAGCGCAATTTCTCCGAAGCAGGGTATAAACTGAAGCAACAGACCTCTCAGACATGAAGAATCGGTCACCGGTTCTTTGCGGAAGTCTGAGGGAAGTGTTTTTTCTTTCAAGTTGCCTTTGGTGCAAGCTTCCCTCATCCTGTTCATTCCTGTGTTTGTGGTTGCGATAAGGAAAATAGCGGCGCTGAACGCAGTATCAGAACACACGGAAGATTGCGCACGGCTTCAGGCGTCGGTTGTGAGACGCACGTCACTGTGAAGACGCCCTCTCTGTGTTGCAGGGTCGCGAAGGTGGTGGCGCCGAAGCGAGAGGCGCTGCGCGTCGCTGAGGGCGAGCTGGCCGTGGCGATGGGGTCGTTGGAGAAGAAACGAGAATCACTGCGGGAGGTGCAGGACAAACTCGCCAAGCTGCAGGTCAGTTCCTGGCGCGGGTCGGCCACGGTAACGTATGAGCTGGTGTTGAGCAGCAGGTCACAGGACAAGCTGGTCAGAAGCTGCAGACACGTTTCAGTCTCATCTTCAACGAGAATGCAAGCATTCATTGTTTCTGGTCGTGTGAGGGTTTTGACTCAACGTGTGTTGCTCCACAGGAAAAACTGGAAGCGAACAAACAGAAGAAGGTCGACCTGGAGAACCAGGTGGATCTGTGCACGAAGAAGCTGGAGCGGGCTGAGCAACTCATCGGAGGCCTGGGCGGCGAGAAGGACAGGTGCGTGCAAGTGTGTGTGCATCACTGCCACTGCATCAGTGCCGTGCATGTTCAAAAGAACATCAAACAACAGAAGAAGTGAAACAGCGCGTTGTGTTGCGAAGAATGAAAAATTCAAGTCGTTTACGGACAAGGCAAAATCTCTGGATGGTTTCGGTTCCATCTGTTCGGGATGATACAGGCTACTTTGGGGTCAAGTTGGTCTACTTGCCTGCAAGGACCAGTTGCAGACGGAACGTGTCGCTGCAGGTGGGCGGAGCAGGCGCTGATGCTGAAGCAGAAGTACGTGAACCTGACAGGCGACATCCTGATCGCGTCGGGTGAGGTCGCCTATCTCGGCGCCTTCACCTCCGCCTTCCGTCACGACCAGATCCTCCACTGGATCAGAGGCATCAGGGTCAGTGACACGACGCTTTGAGGAGGCAGTGTCGAGTGAGGGCGTCGCTGCTCACAGGGTTCTGTTAGATTTTGCATGAACCGTTCGCTGACCTGGCTTTGCAGGAGAAGGGGATTCCGTGCTCGCGCGATTTCAGCCTCAGCGGCATTCTCGGCGACCAGGTCTTGATCCGCGCCTGGAACATCGCGGGGCTGCCAACCGACTCCTTCTCCATCGACAACGGCATCATCATCAGGTGCGTGGCACAGCACAAGAGGCAGTTTCGTGGCGCTGTCAAATTGACACAGTAGAGACGCTACACTTTCATCTGGCTTTTCGCCTGACAATTTCACGGCATGGATACGATCGCATTGCAGCAACGCACGACGCTGGCCGCTGATGGTCGACCCACAGGGCCAGGCGAACAAGTGGGTGAAGAACATGGAGAAGCCCAACAACCTGCACGTCATCAAGCTGAGCGACAACGATTTCATGCGGACCCTGGAGAACTGCATCCAGTTCGGCACACCTGTGAGTGCGAGAGTGCGAACGCGCTTGGTGCGTGCACAGAATGTGTGGGCACAGAAGAAGACAATGGCACACATGACCGCAGGATACACAGTTTGATTCTCTCCAGACTTTGCGCGCGGTTAAAAACCCCAATGATGTGATGAACAGATCTCAGTCAAAGCAAAAAATACAATTCGGTGTTTGTTGCCTGTGTCAAAACAGCGTGATTCTGTGCAGGTGTTGCTGGAGAACATCGGGGAGGAACTGGACCCGATCCTCGAGCCGCTGCTACTCAAACAGACGTTCCGCCAGGGCGGCGCCGTCTGCATCAAGCTGGGCGACGCTACCATCGAGTACTCGCAGGACTTCCGCTTCTACATGACCACCAAGCTGCGCAACCCACACTACCTCCCGGAGACGGCTGTCAAAGTGAGTGGCTGCTGTTTTGTTCTTCGTTGTCACAGTGTGATAATTTCAAGGTTTACAAAGATGCACTTCGAACAACACCAGGGAATCGACTCATGTAATTTTCAGACTCTGTGGTCCAAGATGATTCATATGCAAAAAGAGGGACATTCTTGTGTTGGTGTGTCCCCACAATTTTTTTGGCTCCAGCCATACCAGTTTTTCCAAATGGCATGTACCACGTCTGCTTCACATACCTGCGGGAGGTTGCTCAAGTGAAAGGACACACTGCCCAAGCGTTGCAGTCTTTGATCGTGTGTTGACGTTGCAGGTGACGGTGCTGAACTTCATGATCACGGAGGAGGGGTTGGAGGACCAGCTGCTCGGCATCGTCGTGGCGCGCGAGCGGCCTGAGCTGGAGGAGGAGAAGAACATGCTCATCGTGCAGACAGCAGAAAACAAGAAGTGAGAGAGAGACGGGGTGGCGATCGCGTCACTGAAGCAGTGTTGGGAAGGGAGTTGTGGGTGGACAGGGGAATGTTGCAAGAAGCTCAAGCTCACACCGTTGGTTTTTGTGAGTTGAATGAACTGCGTGTCCATTTTCAGACAACTGCAGGAGATTGAAGACAAAATTCTGGAGGTTCTGTCCACTTCCGAGGGCAACATCCTCGAGGACGAGACGGCCATTAAAGTCCTGTCCAGCTCCAAGGTGTGTTCCTGACCTTTCATTCAGTTTTCAGACACAGCGCGATCAGTTTGTGCAGAGGAAGTGATGGCTACGGAGTAGATCAATGCTTTGTTGCATTGTTCCTTCGAAAAGGATATCTGCAGTTGTTTGTGTTTGCATCTCTCAGAGATGCACAAAGATGATGGTAGAACAGTTTCTAATCCTTTTCAGCTCCTGTCCAATGAGATCGCGGAGAAACAGGCAATTGCCGAGGACACAGAGGCGAAAATAGACACGGCGCGTATGGGCTACGCTCCGATCGCGCTCCACTCCACGATTCTGTTCTTCACAATCGCAGACCTCACAAACATAGACCCCATGTACCAGTACTCGCTTGTGTGGTGAGTAGAGTTGACTGTGGTGTTTGTGGGAAAACGTGCTTGTGCATGTGCGCGCAGACTCACCTGCTGGTGGAAATTCGTTCGGTTCCTGCAGACCTGCAACGTCGTTTTCCATCGTGTTTGTTCTTCAGGTTCATCAACCTATTCAACCTGTCCATCGACAACGCGGAGCGCTCCGAGGACCTGCAGACACGACTCGACAACCTGCGCAACCACTTCACGTACAGCCTCTACTGCAACGTGTGCAGGTCGCTCTTTGAGAAAGACAAGGTGCGTGATTTCTGGGAGGCCGCGTGGTTGCGATTTGACAGACAGGAAGAGAGGGGGGCGGAGAAGTAACAAGTGCATTGGGGCGGGTCAGGCCAAGCTTCTTCTGCCTCAGATGAATTGCCGCTCTGTGTGACTTGCGGCAGGGTTTGCTGTGTGTCGGTGCGATGGGTTGCGGGTGGGTGGTGTTGACGACAACTGCCGAGGAGATCTCAAGGAATTCTGCAGGCTGTTGACTTTTACACATGTGTTTGTCGTGCAGCTGCTGTTCTCCTTCCTGCTGTGCACGAACCTGCTGAAGAAGACTGGTCAGGTGGACGAGCAGGAGTGGCGCTTCCTGCTCACCGGGGGCATCGGGCTCGAGAACCCGCACAGGTGAGGCTCGGGTCAGGTGAGGGGGATGTCGGACAGGAAACAGTGAACGCTCGTGATGACTTCAAATCAGAGCGAAAAAAAGTGGCCTGTATGGGTAGATTCTGTCTGGAGTGCGTCCGTGCGGGAGTCCTTGAAGGGACACGAACTGTGCGACGCGCATTTTTGGTTGCATCTTTGAGTGAGGGAAAGGTCACTTCATCTGTGACCTAATGACAAAGGATTGCTCATGGTCCGTGCCCTCCGCAGCAACCCGACGGCATGGCTGCCGAAACAGGCGTGGGACGAGATCTGCCGCCTCGACGACCTCGAGAACTTCACCGGCATCAGGCAAAAGTTTGTCGCGCAAAAAGACAGCTGGAAGATCGTGTATGACGCACTGGTACGTATCACAGGCTCACACACACACACACACACACACACACACACACACACACACGCACACACACACACATACACACGCGCACACACCATCATCTTTCAACAAAGCGGAAAAGGACAGCGAACAGATCTGCGTACTTGTTTGAAATCTTGAATGTCACCTTGTGTTAAACTTATTCTGTGTCTCGTTGTTCAGTTGTATGGCCGCTCTGGACTCTTCTCGGCCAAGTTGGAAGTATGGCGCGTCTTGCGCTCGTTTTCATTGAGAAAGAACACAAACACATCAAAGATAGAAGTGATAAAGCTCGAACACTTTTGAGTTTGAGGAATCCTGAACAAATGACACGATTTTCTCCTTCATTTATTCGAATATTCTGATCGACACATTTCGCGTTGTGTTTGAGGAACGGAAGAGCACTTGAAAACAAAAGAAACTGTTTTTCGAATCACTGGCACATTGGTTGGACGTTGAACTGCACACGTTTCCCATTTCCATATTTTGTGAAATGTATTTCAGGTACATGTGCGCACCCATCTTTCTTACCATCTCGCCAGCTTGATGACTTTTGGCGTGCGGTCTGAACGAATTTGAATGTGCATCAAGGGAACTGGAACTTGACGCCATCAGTTTGTGACGCTCACTCGACGCTGTGTCTGTTGCAGACGCCGAACCACGAGCCTCTGCCCGGGGCGTGGGACGAACTGGGCTTGTTCCAGAAGCTGCTTGTCCTCCGCTGCTTGCGCCCGGACAAGGTGAGCGCCTTCCCGCTGCAGCACTGCGCTCGGCGTCCTTGATCTTTCGAAGTGAAGCAACATCAAGTCAAGAACGTCGTGAAGCAAAGCAAATGTTGAAAGGTTATGGTGAAGTGCCCCAAATCGGCAACTCAGGTGCATCAGTCTTGGTCACTTTCCCGGGCGTGTCTGGATGACGTCCGCTGGTGTTCCGGCTGCAGGTGGTGCCCGCGATCCAGGAGTTCGTGCAGGAGAAGATCGGACGACGCTTCACCGAACCGCCGCCCTTCGACCTGATCGGGTCGTACGCCGACTCGACGTGCGTCACGCCGCTCATCTTCATCCTGTCGCCTGGAACCGACCCGACCACCGCGCTGCTCAAATTTGCCGAGGATCAGGTGAGTGTAGATGAGATGCGTGTTCTGTGTTGGTCCAGTTTTGCTCTATTGATAGAGTCCTCTCAGCCCCCGCTTGAGCATAAAAATCCCCTTCGGCCAAACCACCGTCAACCACACGCCCCATGTTTTCTTCCCGAGGTGGAATGGTTCCAAGTCACTCTGGCTGCAGATCTCCATGCAGTCTCTCTTTTGATCATTCCCGCATCATCGCATTCACGGTGTCGCCGATGCCATTTGTTTGTGGTGTTTGTCCGAATCTGCATGTTGACAACAATTTTTACCCGACATTGTCTGTGTCAAATCCAAAACGCTTGATTCTCTGACTCTGTGTGTGTCAGCTTTCCCAAGCAAAATCATCAGTTGACAGTGCGTGATGTCAGCTGACAAACCGCATTGCAGCAAACCATGAAACAATTTGTGCGCCTACTACCACCAACCTTGTGCAGACTCAATCCAAGCGTTCTACAAACTGTCTCAAGCGTTGACCTGGGCCCAGAACATACGGGATATTTCGTTTTTCCTCACACAGAAAAAGCTGTACATGTGGGACAACGTTTGAGCAGTTTGGATTTCCGGTGTCCCCGTTTGATTGACCCCGTAGATGAGATAGCTTGACCCCTCCTCTCCGGACAACTCGACGTGTGTTTCGCCTGCAACACAAATGGAACAAACGATCCTCGATCTGAAGAAACCAGTCAGCGGGTGTCGAGTTGTCCGCTGGTGAGGTTTTCATCAGAACCTGTCTGACTGATCCTCTGTTGTACCTACTTTTTTGAAAAATGAAGGACCGAACCTGGTTTAATCGGGTAAGCTTGAACCGACTTTTGCTGTGTGAATTTTGAACCTTTGATTCTTTGTACAACATGTGGAGTTTTTATTGGGAACTTGGAATTGTACAGACACTGAAACTTTTCTTCAATCCAGAGATTTCATACATTTTGTGACTTTGAAAATTTACACTTTTATCTGATATTCAACTCTCTGTGAAAGCATGGAACACCGGCCAACAACGTTTCCCGCCATTGCCTTGTTTGCGACTTTGAATCTTCCACCAATTTCCTGCCCTGCATGACACTGAACATCAACCTTTGCATGTTTATGAATGAACAATCCACTTTCCAGCAAGATTTCAAAATCCACAATCCCAAAGTAAGAACTTTTACCCTGCAGCTTTGAACCTTAGACAAGGCGGACGTGCCTTCGTGCCAGTTGTTGCAGTTGATGCGTGTTCGTGACCTCTGGGAAAACTTTGTTCTTTCCTGTCGCCTCGTTGTGAAAAGTGTGATGTTCTTTCTTTTCTAGAAATGCTGTGCATTTTGTGAACGGAGCCTGTGCTTTTTTGTGGATTTGATAGGGCAGGATTTTCCCATCTGTCGGACAGTTTGCGATTGTTCCCTGAAAAATTTACCCAGAAACAAAACTGTGTTTCATTCAGTGTCACTCTGCTTCCTGATGTTTGTTGACATCAAACGCTCAATTTCATTGATGTCTGTCAGTCACACAAGGCCAAACGAACACCTTTCGGCGACCGACATCGTGCCACTGTTTCAGGGTCACACGACGTCCAGCGTGATGGTTCAGTTTTGAAATGGACCGACATCATTCAAGTCAAACACTCGATCACTGTGCAGAAGTGTTGCAGAACACACTGGCGTGGTGTTGCACTGGCGTCAGCTGTACGTGTAACTTTCGTGTTTTGCCGATGTTAATTGATTACCTCAAACTTGCAGGGCTTCGGCGGAGCGAAGTTCGACTCCCTGTCTCTGGGCCAGGGCCAGGGCCCGATCGCCATCAAGATGATAGAACGAGGCATCAAGGACGGGACGTGGGTGCTGCTGCAGAACTGCCACCTCGCGCCCAGCTGGATGCCCACGCTGGAGCGGATCTCTGAGGTGGGTGGGAGGGTGCGGCGTGGTGGGGACAGCGTGGTGTTGAAATCAAAGAGCTGAAGGCTTCAGGTGAGCTTTGGCAAGTGGGTTGAGGTTGGAAGGAACGAGATGTGTGGGATCAGGCGAGTGCGTTCGCGTTTGGGTCTTGAGTAATCACTACTTCTTTGTTTGAGTCCAAGGTATGTCTTCACTCTGATGCTTGACAATCTCCGGTTGTCGCGTCTCTTCAAGCACCAAGTGCTTTTCATTGCCTAAATTGACCGCATATTGCATTGAATTTTGCAGCAGGTTCACTGAATGCGTAATTTCCTCTTGGTTCAAAGTTTAATTTTGTGTTGCTTTGACAACATTTCAATTGTGTACATTTGTATCTTGTTCAATCGATTTCTGTCCAATTCGACGTGACCTTTCTTTTTTGAAGTTTTGTTGTTGGATTTGACTTGAAACATGAACTCACTGAACACGCTCAGTGTTTGGTTTGCAGGACCTGAACCCGGACGCGTGTCACCCTGACTTCCGCCTCTGGCTGACGTCGTACCCGTCGCCTCACTTCCCGGTGTCGATCCTGCAGAACGGCGTCAAGATGACCAACGAGCCGCCCAAAGGGCTGCGCTACAACGTCATCAGATCCTACCTCTCCGACCCCATCTCGGACCCGGAGTTCTTCACTTCCGTGAAAAACCCTGTGAGTTCACAGCTGATTCGAACCGACTCTGGTTTCGAAGAATGAGAGTTGGTGGGGTCCTGGAAGATCTCAGTCTGCTATGAATGGGTTGTCTGGAAAATGTAGTTCTGGTCTCTGTGTTCATGAATGTAACCGAGTGATGCGTTTTGGCAGTTCCCCTTTCAAGCTGGACTGTTTCAAAATGCAGCGTGGACGAATTGCATGAGTGTGACACTGTGAGGTCAAGGGCAAACAAAAGCGAACTGCTCGCGTTGACGGAGATGCTGTTGTTTCTGTTCATGCTCTGCGATCCTGCCACAGGTTGCCTTCGTACGTATCATCGTCTCCAAAATGTGTTTTCTGCCTCGCTGCCGCCGTGCGCTCTTTCAACATCTTGGCTTTGCCTGACCTCAGTGACCGACTTTCTTCGTTGCACTTGGACCTCACCTGATCACGGATTGTTTCTCCACAGTAACCTTTCCCCCTTCATCTTGGTGAAGCTACGTAACCTCACTTCCCACGTACCAGTCAAAACAAGTAGCGCAGTTGCCGATAGTTGGTCCCCGTAGAAGATATCCCTTGGTTTCCTTCCCTCAAAAGGTTTGTCACTTTGCAGGAATTGTTTTGTGTCGCCTCTTCCCTGCTCCCAGGTAGAGTCTACAGCCCAACACACGAGGCCAGTTTCCATGCACTACGCTCATGACGTCCGCTTTGTTACGCCAAACGTGCCAGCTGCGCCTCCAGTAGACTGTTTGCTTTCCAGCCATGTCGCCTGTCTGATTGGTGTGCGTCTCTTCAGATGCAGACCCTTTCGCACGCAACGCAACCAGAAATTTTTCTTTCGGGGTGAAAGTGTCTTGAATCAGGGAGAATCATTCTGTCGGATTCCCGGATGGTTGTTGCTGACAAGGGCCATGTTCAATGTCCTCTTTCGACAGTTGTGTGTTGCCGTTCCTTCCTCCAAACTCCCCTCACTAAAACTGCGCCTGCAAACCGAATGACCTGTCGCCGGAACCAGGTAAGAACGACGCTTCAACCTCCACGAACACTTCTCCGTTTCAGGCTGCATTCAAGAAGCTGTTGTACGGACTCTGCTTCTTCCACGCCGTCGTGCAGGAGCGCCGCACGTTCGGACCGATCGGCTGGAACATCCCGTACGAGTTCAACGAGACAGACCTGCGCATTTCAGTGCGCCAACTACACATGTTCATCAACGAGTACGACGTAAGTCCTGATCAAATCCGCCTGCATCACGACAGTTGAATCTGTCCTTTTGCGTCATACAGTACAAGTGCGCGCAGTGGTGTTTGGTGGGTTGTCACTTGAGATGTACCCTCTGCGTTGCAATGTTTTGCGCTGAGTTGTGACCGAACAACAGAGTCTGCATCGAGAATGGCAAATGACCGTTTCACCGTGACCTTCTGCCTGTTCTTAGGACGTGCAGTACGACGCGCTGCGGTACCTGACGGGCGAGTGTAACTACGGAGGCCGCGTGACGGACGACAAGGACAGACGCACCCTGCTCACGTTCCTCAACAAGTTCTACTGCCCCGAAATAATCAACAACGACGACTACAAGTTCGACGACTCGGGGACGTATTTCGCGCCGCCGGATGGCGAGGTGGGCGCTTCATTGTGTGTGTGTGTGTGTGTGTGTGTGTTGTGTGTGTGTGTGTGTGTTGTGTGTGTGTGTGTGTTGTGTGTGTGTGTGTGTGTACGTGTGCTGGCGAAGACACACACAATGTGTCCATCAAAGCGTCATTCGACTGAATCCCGAGATTGTATCCACTCATTCCTGCATTCAAACTCAAGCTGCTTTCGGTGTTCATTCGGCCCGACGGAGCTTCTGATGCTCACTTCTTTCTGGTCACTATTTCCAGTACGACACGTACATCGATTACACCAAGTCGTTGCCCATGAACCCAACGCCCGGGATTTTCGGAATGCACGCCAACGCGGACATGAGCAAAGACCAGGCGGAGACGAGGAACCTCTTCAACTCCATCCTGCTCACTCAGGTAGGGCGAAACGCTTGCCGCTTCTGTCGTGGAATTGTCAGCTATTTGTTCTCATAATCAACGCTTTGACACAGACGCTCGAAAGCACGACCCTTCAACACCAAAACACTCACTCATAAACCCACACACGCACACACACACACACACACACACACACACACACACACACACACACACACACACAGAGATATGGCTCGTTCTTTCGTACCATCTTCACGATGATTTGCATGTATGTGTCGACAATCAAATGCAGGTTTTCATCCAAGACGATTTCATGTCTTCATTTCTATTTTGTGCATTTCCGTTTTGAAAAAGAATATCCAGCTTTCCCACCCTTGAGCCCCCAAAGTGAGTTTGTGCCCATTTTACATTGCAGATGCAATTTTTGGAAGGGCCTCTCTCTCCCCCCCCCCGCCCAAGAACCAATCACACACACCCAGACACACACACTGGCTGAACCGAGGCCGCCTCCCTGACCACTTAACCAACCCCACCTGCTGGGGAATTCAGGGCAGCTGGCACCAAAGTCATCCCTTCTTATGCAACAAAACTCTCCCTAACCTGTGGATCTCTGTTTCAGAAAACCAAGATGACTAACAATGTAAAGTCAGGCTTTGTGTTCAATTTTGAGCTGCACTCTTGAAGATTGATGCAGCAACACACAACGTTTTCTGCTCTTTGTTTTGCGAGGAGGCCCATTTTTGCTTTTGTTCCTTTCGTGGAACCATATTTTCTCATTGTGAGACCATTTTTCTCATCTTCATTTGTGAATTTTCGCAAAACATTTTTGAAAAATTTTCCAGCTAATGTTTCTTTGGGTTTGCCAATTTTGGGAAGACATAACGATTCTCAAGGTCTCCCTGATGATGAAGAGTTTTCCGAACAATGAATGTTCACAGTTGACTTGTTTCCATGGCGACCAAACAGCTGCCCCGCTGGACGGTAGCGTAAACCAATCCGTGTCCTTTTTGTGCCACCGCGGCCAGTCTCGCGTCGCTGCGCCTGCGGCTCGCGATGTGACGTCACAGTTCACGTGATCACATCATCACGACGTCACGTCGAGAACCAAAGGCGCAGCGTCACGACAGAGTCGTGGTTTTCGTGTGTAGAAAATTTCCACGTGACAAAGCTGGTCGTTCACAAGGCCAAACACTCTTGGCTTGGAACATTTCTCGTAAAATTTACAAACGGCACCAATACCAGCAGAATGTTGCCGAGAAAAGAAAGACCAGTTTTTGAAACGAACTTAATGTGTTGAATCTGCATGAAATGCATGAATATGTTCCCAAAGTTACCAACAACCAACCATCATCGCACACCGAACCACCCACTCACCCAAGCACGAATGTTGCTGAACTCGGAGCACAAGTCAGCGTCTCCCTTGCTTGGACGGGCTGTGATTGGCAAACGGCGCACGCAGAGCGCCAATGCAGCTGAGTTGTGCTCGGGTGGACTGTAGTTTTGACGGCATGTTTTGTGTTTCACGATGACCGTGTGTTTGAAGATCACTTGAGTCGCCCCAAAATGAGCCCTGCATGTGTCTTCGGGGAACGTTGACTCATCCACATTTGACTGCAAATTTTCAAACCAAATTCCAGTGGAGCTGGCTCTTGCCTGGCGTTTCTTCTTGAAAATATAAAGCAATTATGTGGGAGCACAAGGCGATGCAGTCAAATTTGGAGAGTCACAGTTGGGAATCCGTGGTCACAGCAGCATCGGGCGGATTCCCCACTGTCGCTTCCCTCCACCGCCCCGGCATGCGACTGAACACGTCATGTTGTCACTAACACTGTTGTCGTTTCTTCTCATGTCACTGTGACACTGTGTGTTGTCATGGTAACTTCAGAAACGGACCAGATTCAGGGTAAGAGCATGCTGAACGCATGTATGGAACATTGGATTCTGATATGACTCTGGTGTATGCTGTACATAAGGCTACCACATTGAAGAAGGCCAGAACCCAGCTCAACATCCAATACACATAAGCTCCCAGCTCCCACACAGACCAGAACCCCAAGGCTATCTACCTCCACCCTAAGTTGAAGCCACCTCGTGAACCCAGTGAATGCACCGTATAAGCCAGTGATAATTGGGCTGCTGCCTACAAAAAGTGCCCCCTTTGAGTCCAGGTGAAGCGCTTCCACCCCGCTCCTTCACGTGAACCAACCCTGGTGAAAAGTCCCCGACTCGCGTCCCATCCACGTAAAATGAGCACACACAGATCATGTACAGAGCAAGTTTGGACAATTTGAAGTTTCTGCATTGACACGTCTGGAGTTTGTGGTGCATGAAGTCACGTCACGTCACGTCACATGTACAGCTCAAAACACCTGCAACGAATAAACTGCAGGGACTCTTGGCCTTGCTGCGTCCGAATACAGATCCAAACAATTCTCATCGCCGCCAAGTTTCTTTAAACTCTGCAGCATTTTTTGCGGTGTTCTGAATTGCCATGGAGAGCATGGCCAAACGTCCCTGTTGCACTGTGCGGTTCTTGTCGTGGTGTGCAGTGTTTGAACTGACACGAATTTTTACATTTTTGACTCTTTGCAACTTGTTTCCCACAAATTTTCCAGCCGAATTTTTTCTGGAAAGAACTTGAAGAGGCAAGGGTTAACCAATCATTGTTATGTCGTCATGTGTTCACGTCACAGTGTTCGCTCACTGTGAAACGGACATGTGTAGGAGCGCTGCATGAGGCGTGAATCACGCCAACCAGTTCACCAGTCACTCGCAAATGCGTGGACAAATGTCACAATCAAGGGTTTCAAATTTCACGCGATGAACATTGAATTTTGCGTCAATAGATGTGCCGGCCTCCTTTGCTCACCCTTCTGTTTCGTCTTCTCCATTCCACCTGTTCTCCTCCGTCGTCTGGTTCATTCCTTGAGTTCGCGTTCTCGCTTTGTCTCAATCTCTTCTTTATTTCTCCTTTTCACATCATCCCTCGTGCTCATTCAACATCACATTTCTGATGAGTTCATTACATTCTTTATGCATGGGGGGGGGTGTTGTGTAGTTTTCATTAGAAATATATTTTGTTCGCGTTTTTGTTTCATGTACGTAAATAAAACAGACGAGGGTAAGGATGGTGTAAATCTGCTGTGGATAAGTCTTGTAGAAGCCTTGTATAGTCCAATGCCAACCTAAAGTCTAAGTTGATTCAAACTTTACCAAACTGTAAACTGTGCGACATCAGGGGTGCGTCAACCGGACACGGTCAGTCTGGGAGCAATGCCCAGTCACTGAAAACGAACACAAAATGCTGCAATTTGTCTTCAGGGACACTTTCTTTCGCCCTCTTATGTGTGAGGGGAGGGACCCTCAAAGTTGAGACGTCCGGTCCGTTGCCACACCCTCTGACTGCTCGAGACTGATTGCGCTGCTCACTGTCGCCTCTCTTTCCCTCTCGCTGCTGCAGCTTCGCGCTCCCGACTTCCTCGCGACGCGCGTCGGCACCGAGGCTCCCGCGGTACTGGCGTCTCTCCAGCGCCTCCTTCACGCGCGCTGCAGTTCCGTCTTTGCTCCGTTGAGAAAAGCATTTTGATCACTGTGTCAGGCAGATACTGCCAATCACTATTCATTCTTGGAGTGTTCACCTATGACTTGCGTGGGTCTCACCGCAAGGACGGCGCTGCAGCCCAGAAACCTAAGTTTCTGCCATCCTACCACCTGGAACCTTGCATGCGTCTTTTGTTTTGCCAAAACTGAAGTCAGGTTGTTTGTTGATGCGCAACAAGACTGTAGCGTGCTGTAGTTTTTCAAGTCACTGAAAAGGCATTTGGCCCCAAGTTGCACAAGATTCCACTGGTGATTTTGTTTGTTGTACACCAAGAAGGATTGAATCTGACAATCCACCCTCCTACGTTGGTGTTGAGCCACCGAATCAGGCTGTTTTTGCACAAATTTTGTCGGAAGAAATGTTTGGTTGACACACGATTTAGGACAAGCAACAACGCGTGGCAAGTTGTCGTGTTATTTGGTAGCGATCTGTGGTCAATGGAAAAGTCTAATTGAGCAGGCTCAGTTTGCCAGTAGATTCTGGGAACTTTCCTGTGTCATGAGCACGTTGCTGTTGTGTCTCGCCTATTTGTGACATTTCTGATGTTGGGTTGAATTGGAGATCATTTCGCTGAACACTGGGAGTCTGTTTCGGATCGGATTGACTGGCGCGTTTCTGTCTTATCCTGTGCCACGTAGTGAGGACGGCGCAGCAGCCCCAACATCAGAAGAGAAACTTCTGATTCTGTCCTTTCATCGCTGTCAACAGGCCAAGGCGGCAACGGGCGGAGGGAAGTCAACTGACGAAATCGTCGACGAAGTGGCCGAGGATATTCTGCGCAAACTACCGCCTGCTTTTGACGTGGACGCAGCACTGAGAAGGTACGCAAGCCTTTTGGGAGGGGCGGTCGTGGAGAGGGTCGCTGCACGAGTTGGAGCAGGGGCCAGGGGTGTGGTACCGTTCCGTTGAAGGAGAAAACTTCGTTTTGAAAACAGACACATGTGAATCAAAAATGCAATGCGTGTGACAGGGAGCGGGTGTGACGCCAAATTATGACCTGCCGCATGCCGTTTAGCTAACGGATCGTTTCAACTGTGCTTCCTTCACTTGGTGAAGAACCCTGTTTGCTGTGCTGTGTGCTGCAGGTACCCGACGCGCTACGAGCAGAGCATGAACACAGTGCTGGTGCAGGAGATGGGCCGCTTCAACCGTCTGCACGAAGTCATCAACCATTCTCTCATCAACCTCCGCAAGGCCATCAAGGTGCGCCCGTCCTCCTGCTCACTCCTCCACTTCTCTGCTTTGCACTGCTTTGGACTGTGCTGTTGTTGTGCAGTTTGTGCACCGTTGAGCAAGCCCTGAATGACCCTAGAGCCCAGTTTCTCCTGATTCAGTTTCACCATGAACGCGCATGGAGAGGTGTGAACATCGGGTTGTTCTGAGTGTTGTTTGCTGTGCAGGGTTTGGTGGTGATGAGCGCGGAGCTGGAAGAGGTCGTCATGTCCATGCTCAAGGCGAGGGTGCCCGCCATGTGGATGGCCAAGTCGTACCCGTCCCTCAAGCCACTCGGCTCCTACATCAACGACCTCACGGCGAGGCTCAACTTCCTACAGGAGTGGTCAGTGCCTTTGAATGTGATGGATCTCATGTGTTACTGCTTCAGTCCTTGCCCTCGTGCGTGTGTTCACCTGTGCGTTGTGTTGCAGGTACGACTCCGGCGCGCCGCCCGTCTTCTGGCTGTCCGGCTTCTTCTTCACGCAGGCGTTCCTCACCGGCGTGCAGCAGAACTTCGCGCGCCGCTACACCATCCCGATCGACCTACTCGGGTTCGACTTCGAGATGCTCGACGAGAAGAGCTACACGGAGGGGCCTGATGACGGTGGGTGCGCCCGAACTGACCCGACCCGACCCGACCGGTCACACTCTCCGCCCTACCGTCCCGATCCTACCCATAGATATACTACTCTGCACCAAAGCAAACTTGCAGGTGGTACGAGGGCAGTTTCCTTTCGTTTGCGTGATGTCGCACACCACCCACACATTGTACAAGCGAGCCCACTTTACGCTTCTCGCGACGAGTAGGTTTGATGCGCGAATCATTTGTTCTTCACCCGAGAACTTCTCATCTGTCTCGGCAGGCGCGTACGTGCAAGGCCTGTTCGTCGACGGGGCGCGCTGGGACCGGAAGACCCGACACCTCGGGGAGTCGCTGCCTAAAGTCTTGTACGACTCCATGCCCCCGGTACGGGTCTCTGTCTCACAGGCGCACACACTAAGTTCACCGTGCTATTCACCGTGTTGTGCAATGAACTGTGTCCTCAGTAGAAGCACCAAGTAGATCTGCTTGCCCCGCATGTACCGTTTGTTGTCGCTTGTCTCGAGCCGGCTGTAATGTTGCAATGGGCCCAGTCGGACCCAGTGTCTCGCTTTCCCACCACGGTTCGAGTCTGGTGTTTGCAGGTGTGGCTGAAGCCGTGTAAGCGAGACGAGATCCCGGAGCGCCAGGTGTACGACGCGCCGGTGTACAAGACGTCGGAGCGTCGCGGCGTGCTCTCCACCACCGGACACTCGACCAACTTCGTCATGATGATGACCGTGCCGTCCGACCGACCACAAGCGCACTGGATCTGCAGAGGTGTGTGTGTGTGTGTGTGTGTGTGTGTGTGTGCGTGTGTGCGTGTGTGTGCAGGTGTGTTGCCCACCAGTAGCCTGTGTTCTCAGAATTTCTGCAGAGGTGAGGTTTGCATGTGTGGGTGCACAAAGATGTCAAATTCCATGTTCGTCCGTTCACGTCATGCATAGCAAATGACTCTTATCGTGGCGTTGTGTCTCATCGCACGAACACGTTTCTTCGCAGGCGTGGCGCTGCTCTGTCAGTTGGACGACTAAGCCTCACCACCAGCCTGCGCACATCGATCTGACCCAGCAACCAAGAACACAACAACAACCCCTCACCAAGCCGACGAACTGGACTCCTCCAGTCCAATGCCCAGTTTGAAATCAAACACACCGCATTCTCTTGTGTGGTGGTTTTGTCCTCCATTAGATGTATGTTCCATGCTCATAGTTTGGCGTTCAGTTTCAACGAGCAACTGCACGCAGAACCGCAATCTGTTTTTATTGGGCAGTCCGTCCTGAGAGACCAGTCTGTGATATTGTGCACTTGTACGCGACCATTTATCTGAAAACGTCCGTCAGCTGCTGCAGGCGTCAGTATTAGTTCCCCTAGCAACTTCCACAACAGTTCAAAAACAGCATTGCAACCAAAGTAGAAGTGTCTTGTGTGAGAACTGTCGTCCCCTGCATTCCAAGATATTTTTCTTCCACACAACTAAGTTTTCCTGCCAAAGTGCACGGAGAAGCACAGTGCGTTATTATCGACAGTTTTGCACCCCGAACGAGCTGCATTTAGCTGATTCCGTCCATTTGATCTTTTGTGCTCTGTTCCAACTGGAACTTTGTTTCCATGGCAGATGATCAGATTATTTATTTACTTTGACAGATTGTTTTTCGCCCTCACGTTTTCCACAGAAACGAACTGTGATATTTTGTACAGAGGTGTCGCAGCCTGTTGTCGTCTCTGCCGAGTAGACACGTGCCCAGATACCAGCAAACTCTGCTGCAGGCGTATACTCCATGTTGATCTTTACTGTTTTGAAGAAGCAAACTACATCGTACGTGCCGTGTATGTATTCAGAAGTACTGCTGAGGTTGTCGTTGTGAAGTGACCACGGTCCTGACATTTTGAACTGCTGCTGAGAGGAATGACAGGCGAAAACACACACTGATTCCAGAAAAAAGTCACCTTGAATAAAAATATCCCCAAATTGAAACAGGAGCGAAAATGTGCAAAAAATCTATTTATTTACGTGAAAATCTGCTGAACCTTGGCGGCAATAGACCACATCACACAATAACTGCTCGTTGTTTGTTTTCTGTTGAGTCTTGATGGTTCATCGGAACGAACGTGTCAAAGACATCGTCCCGCAACTCGATACACATACTCGGGCGTGTGTCAAGGGAAGTTCAGGTGACAAAAATTCTGCACAGATTTCGTCATCAGCACAGCAGAGCGTTCGTACGAGCAGAAACTTGAATTGAACTGTGGCGTATTCGTCTGAAAACCGGGAAAACTTTGTTGACCATGATATCCGAATCAACTGACTCAAAGCAATGGCGCTTGCACGTGTATGTCATCGCTTTCTCCCCCTCCAGAAGTGCAGCCCTGACAAACTCATTGAAACGACAGAAAATGCCAGCCACACGAGCATCGTCATCTGGAAGCATTGCCTGCCGAAACAGTGGCGAGTCACTGAAGTGTCGATGTTCATGTCGTAAAAGACACCGGACAGACTTTGAAGAAGCACAGCGAGTAAACCGAACCCGAAGTTCATCCAGCCGAAGTTGTATCCAAAGTACTTTGGGCCGCAAAGCTCAGCCAACAAGGCTGAACTGGCTGTCCATGTGCAACTGCTGACAAACGCATTGAGTACAATACAAAGTGTGAATACAACAACACTGTCGTAAAATATGAAGCACAATATGATCGCAAGTACCTGTGTTACACCAGCAAGTATCATGAGTATCCGTTTGGCAGATACTCTGTCAATGATGAAAAAGACGGGGATTCTGGTCAAAGCGACGCTGAGGAAGTTCACAAGGAGAAGCATCACGATGTGCCGCTCCAAACCGAAGCTTTCTATCATGGCAGAGAGGTTGTAGACGTACCCTATGTGCACGGCTCCCAGAAATATGTTTGGCCAAACAATCAAATTGAAGTCAACATTTTTCAGCAGGGTCAGCCCATACAGATCTTGTGGAATACTCTGAGATCCCTCAGTCGACTCGTTTGGCTTGTCGTTTGGCATTGAATCAGTGTTTTTGGACAAGAGAAGCTGTCTTTCGTGTCTTTCGGTGTCTTTATCCGCGTTGTTTGAGGCCTTGTCCTTAACAGTCTTTTCACTCCCTTCAATATTCTCCATTTGCTCCAATGGTGTTGACTTCGTATCGTCTGTTTGAGTTTGTTTCAGCAGTCCTTCATTCTGAGCCGAGTCTGTCTTTGGCGGCTGATACACCAAAAAGATGGCTGACAAGAGATAAAAGACAACTGTCAGAGCTGTCAAGAGGAGGAAGAAGCCTGACACCTCCCTCCACGGGTCCGTGTCAACTGCTGACACTGACTGTGTTGTGACGATGACTGGATCATTTGTTGACCACTCTGCAAAATACAAGAGGGTTGTTATCTGGAGCAAAACACCCATGCGAGACCAAAAAGGAAAATGGAAGGACATAAGTTCTTGAACCGTGCCAACAGACATACCGATTTCATACTGGACTTGGGGGAACAGAACCATTTCTTCTTCAGTGCTGTTCGTTCTTCCAGGACTGACGAAAAGTTTTCCATGGACGAGTGTCAAAGCTGTCTGCACCAATCTGCACAAGGAAAATTTGAATGCAAGCAAATTTGTGGCTAATTATCATTACTCTGAATTCAGGAGAACAATGACACGAACCCTCCGAAGCCACAGGCGAAGCAGAGAACCTTGCCCCTGTGGGAGTCAGAGCTTTCTGCAGACAGGGCGTGGTAGGCTGCAGTCAGGCCAAAAGCTGAACCCAGTCCTAGAAAGAACACAACCTGATGATGCGACATCCGAAAATCAAACCAAAACGTATCTCCGCTTGAGGAAAAGGTTCTGCGTCCGGTGTCGGAGGAGGGTTCACCCCTGACCACGCCTGAGATTTGGTTCGTGGGGTGAAAGACGCTCCTGTGGTGTTGTCCTTTGGCTTCTTTTCGCGTTGTGTGTTCTCGATAACACCTTTGCGTGACAGACCCCAATTTTAGAGACCTGCATCTCTGACCCCAGTGTATTACTCATTTGAACCGTGTCGATTTTGGCTCGTGTCTCCGTTGAGCTTGAAGCTCAGTCATAAACGGAGACGAAAATTGGCAACGTTCAATGGTTCGCCATAACCTGTATCAGCTGTGACCAAGATATTCTGATTGACCCATTCTTACCCACAAGAGCAAAGACAAAACAGAGGATCCAGAAGTTGAAGTGGGTGTGTTCCTTCCACTGGACTCCGACCCAGAGCAAACAGTAGCCTGAAGCCGCCATGAGCATGGCCGCGGTCGACGTGACGCGAGACCCGGACCTCGCGAGCAGCCACCCGGCTGGGAAACCCGTGTTCATGGTCACTTCCGCAATCGCGCCCAAGATCTGAACTGAAATCAGCAAAATTCTTGCAGTCAACCTGAAAACCTGGGAAGAAAACTGAAAGGTCACTTGACTTGGTTTTGGTTCCTTCCACAAATTCAGGAATAGGAGTACAGACAGGGCTTCAAGCAGGAGAATGGTCATCCTGATTTCAGAAAACGTAGTCACTTCCCATGTTTGCACCGTGGAGAAAAATTAGTTGTTTGAGTAACCTTGTGTTTGAGTGAGAATGAAGGTCTCCTTGATCTGATTGGCATAGTTGGTGAAGAGCTGCACTCCATTGGCTAATCCTGCCACAACTGAACCAATCAGAACGTTCCTCAGGAATCGCAGCTCGTCTGGGGACAGCCGTCCTTCTGATGCCATTCTTGAGGTTCCGCTTGAAAAGTCTGGAATGAGAAAAATGTAAAGTTGAGGACATTTTTGCAAGCAACAACAATTCTGTTCTTTTCTGAGTTGCACGAAGAACTGAGCCACCAGAATGGAACACTTTCAACGTCTTTGCACAGAGAGACAAAGCCGGAAGCTGCACCCATTGGCTTGTGCTAAACCCGGCCGAAAGAAACAAATTTCGTGTGGGAGAAACAAAGGGACTGGGTCAAACAACAAAAATGGACAAGCTCACAAGTTCTGGTTGCTGCTCGAAAGCAGCAAACAAACAACAGCCATTAATAAAACGTGTGGGTCCTGCTGTAACGCCTCTGAGTGAACGAAAGACCCCGGGAGAGGAAAAGCGACGGGTCATGACCGGTGCCTTGGAGATGAATGGAAAACTCCAGGGAAAGGATACCAACAGATAAGTTGTCTCTTGCTAGACATTGCATTCACACGACGCCATGAGGATGGAAGCATTATCAACCATCTAACCTTTGCAGATGGGTGGTTTGTGGAACGATTAATGTTCCTTTTGAACAAGAAGGCTACGCCTAAAAACCGCGCAGTTCACGCCACGAGCTCATTGTTAAGGACAGCTCCGAGTGTGTTTTCACAAAATCCAAAATGACCGCCATAACTTGTGACCAACACCACCCACGACAAACATGCATGTGGGGGACCACAAGACCACTTGACCATGCAAGTTTGAACATTCTGCAGGCAACTGAGTTATGGGCCATGTTGAGTTGAGCCAGGGCAACTCAGCATGCCCTTTTGCAAAAGAAATGAGGGCACAGGTCAACAAATGCAACATATTTTGGAAGACCATGGCTTGGCCCACAACATATCTGCACAAACTCAACTTTGACAAAGAAATGAGCTCAGGACAGCCCCGAGTGTGTTTTCAAAAAACCCAAGATAGCTGCCATACTGCATGATCTGCATAGCCTGTGACACACTTGCATGTGGGGGACCACAAGACCACTTAACCATGTAAGTTTGAACATTCTGCTGAGAAGCATTGCTGAGTTACAGGCCATGTTGAGTTGAGCCACCATGTAAAGTTACCTGGGGGGATGCAACTCAACAGCTGAAAATTTGCCAGAATCATTTTCAGCCAATTTTGGAAAATCAAAAAATGAAAAATGCTTAAATTGCCTTAAAATGATCCTGACTAATTTTCACCATGTTGAGTTACCCCCCCCCAACTCAATACGTACACATACATACATACATGTGCAGACTGATGGTGACTACAATAAGCGCGCGGAGAGACCGGCCGAGGCGGAACCGCGCGCTTAAAAATAGAAACAACACCTTTTTTCTCAACAGAATATTGAGACAAGACAATTGGTGAATGTATCATCAAACACCCAGTTTGCCTGCTGACAAAACATCCAATGTATTTTCTTGACACGCCTGACCAACGAAGCAAAAGATTTACTTGATTTTTTTATGCAAAATCGAAAATACTCACAATCAAAGGCTCTTCCTAGCTGGCCCTGACCAAAGCTCTTCCACCCGAATCCTGAGAATATGAACAAAAGACTGTTGAAAAGCAGAATGACAAGTGCATTTGCCAGAGAATTATCGAGTTCCTCACCTTTTTCTGATGTTAACAAAACAAGACGGACTCCGATTCAGGTTGGTGCAAGTACAAAGCACCGGGAACTCCGTTCAGTCTGTTTTTCTTGTGTGCGTGAGGACATAAAACATTTTGTCGTGCGTGGAAACAGATTCTTGTTTTCAGACATGTTTTCCGGCCTCAGTTGCTGTTTGATGTTTGGTTTGTTCAAAGAGCATGCAGCCCTCGCTGGTCCTACACAGCACTTTATGTTGTGACAAACCTTGTCACAAAACCTTTTGCACAAACGCAGTGACCTGAGACAATTTTTGCACACAGTAAACAACACAGGCTTGTTGGTTCGCAGTGTTTGAAAGGACATGCGATTGACTTGTGTGGTCAAAAAGGACAACAGTCAGTATCAGTTCAAGTGTGAAGAGAGACAGAGAAGTGCCTGTGTCATCTTGAGAATCACACCATTTTGGCGATAAAAAAATCGTTGATTGTGAACCTCTGCACGCAGTGGCTGCTGTTTTGCTTGCATCTACTTTTTTGTCTGTGTCGAGGTCAAAGAAGGTAACAGAGTGTGTCACACACTCTATCCATCCCCCTTTTGGTACCGCACCGTACAAGTATGAACGCACCCCAAAATCTGCCTTGTTTCTGCGGTACTGCAAGGACTGCAAGGATGGCAGTAGTTATACTTCAGCTGAGCAGCGTATGAATGAAAGTCTGTTCTGCCGACAACATATCCTGAAAGCGTTGACTGTGATATATTGTA
>JAAUXT010129712.1_pt1 | contig 65920 bp, 32 predicted proteins | sample 7278171 | NCBI WGS metagenome assembly JAAUXT01 (sample SAMN14350112, study PRJNA611818) | marine sediment metagenome | isolation source: surface marine sediment (1.8m) | place: French Polynesia: Moorea | collected 2018-08
CTCTAGCCTGGTTCCAAAACCTTCCTGTTTGCGCCTGCATCGGCGCAGAAAACGAGAGGCAAAATTAGCAGGCTTTCACAAAGTCGACTTGGAACAGTTGTAAGCGGCTCACACCGAAGTTTTCCAAGGCCAAGTGAATGACCCCCGGCGATCGTATTCCTAGAAAATCTCAATTGTGAAAAGGCACAAAGTGAATAGATTTTCTGCCAGGCGACATTTATGGCAAAAATCTTGTGTTCTCTTGACGAATCCCATTTGTGCTGAAGATCTTAGCTTTCACGCAGAGAAATCCTCCGGGGATGTGGGGTCATTGGCACTATAGAGAAGAAACAGGAGCCCATGAGGCCGGCTACTTCCGTGCCCAGATGAGCAAAATGGGACGGAACACCTGTGGGCAAGCAGGACGCCGGCCATTCAGAAAATGGGAAACCAAGGAAGCACAGATTGCTTTGGTCACGCATTTGCATTGTGACTTCAAAAAAGTGCGCTGCACACAACAGCTTTCCTTGAGGCAACATCCATCTGCCAGAAAGCAGCAACAAAGTTTTCTGCGCATCGCATTTTGACTTTGAAATTTGTCACTCAAGATGAAAAAACAGTCGCTTTTCCCAGGTCATTTGATATCACCAGCAACACCACTTCAATCATTTTTCAATAAAATTTTGGCACGCTTTCGATTCTCAAACACAGATCACGTTGCACCCCCCCCCCTTCACATCTGACAATAGCAACCAAGAATCCAACCTTTGGAAGGAAGCAACCGCGGTGATGCTGTGGGGTGAGAATACAACCAGGAGCTTGGTATTTCCTGCAGATGGTTCGTAGTCAGACTTCTTCTCAGGGCCACAAAGCACTGCTGGAGAAACGTGCAGCTTTCTGCAGGAACACACAGAGAGAAGAACATGTGGTGCCCACAGAGACCCCAGGGTTGCTTTATCTCTGGCAATTGACTTCAGGTTTGGCCTGCTGCGAGAATCCGATCAAAGATAAATACACCGGAGAAGAAGAATCTATGGAGACGCCAACCCACTGCTTACACAAAAGGTGCACAAGACATCTTGAACACTTGACTCAGGACCCAATCCATGCACACTAAAGACAGGTTTCATTCAATCTGCTCGCTCCAGTTGGCCTCACCCTTTTGCGACATTTTACTTCAATGAAAGTGTGGTTTTCCTGAAATCAGATGTGACACGAGTGAAGAAGTATGCTGACCCGCGAGATTGAGTTCAACTGTAATTGTAATTGTCACTGTAACTGTCCGTGTGAGCAAATTAACTTTCCAGTTTGAAAAGGAAAACTTGGCAGCTCAGACTGCAACAGCGACAGGAAAATGTGAAGCACTGTGACAGGTCCAGGGGTCGGAGCTCCACTGAGCCCGACAATAAAATTGTCCTCTCCCAGTTTCAGAGAGTTTCCGTTCACCTCCACCCCGGCCATCATGTTGTTCTGCCCTTGGTTCTGGATGTGGGGTTCATGCAGCCTTGTTTATCCTGTGGGCAGTTCCAGTTCTGTCGCAACCACACATATTCAATGTCCTCCTCACATTGTTGTGGATCCACGCGCACGTTTCTCATGTCATTTGGTGCTGTCAGTCGGTCACAGTGATCAAGGCTCCAACACATCACAGGGTCGTTCGTCTGCGACAGGTTTCCGAGTTGTAGCAACCACGGACTGTTGGCACGTGGTCTTTGTGTCAACCTGTGCCGAACGGTTGCCATATGTTGCAGGTCAAGGCATTTTGTGCTCAAAATAAAAACGCTAAATAACTCGCGTGCTGTTCGGTGTGAACACAGCCTCAGACCCCAGACTCCAGACTCCAGGTCCCAGACTCAGACTCAGACCCAGACCCTGGACCCCCGATCCCAGATGTCGAACCTTAGACCTCAGATCCCAGACCCCAGACCCTTCCTCCAACAGACTCCAAGCACCAAACCTGAGTTCGCAACCTTTAGCCCAGCTCCTACGCCTCTGCTCCAGCTGCCTGGGATGTCCCAGGCCCAGGTTCCAGGCTCCCAGCCTCATACAGCCTCCAAGCTCCAGCCCTGAGTTCCATGGATCACACCTGCCCTCAAACCGCAACCTTTTTTCCGTGCGTCCAAGGCGGGGACATTGTCGGTTCGCTTTTTCGCATGTTTACTAAGAAGAACAAGAAGATGCTGCAAACAAGATGTCAAGAAAAGCGAACAGCAGAGAAGCCCTACCTACAACTCTTTGTCAGATTACTCGTTTTCCCGTCACCGTCTGACGGTCGCACCCACACAGCACTGAAGCAGAATCCTCAGCTGAACAAACTGTGTGTGTCTCTGACTGAAAAACCTTTCTGCTGTTGGCCTGGGGTGAGTAGAGCACAAGAATAGACATCTGCGTTCATTGAGAAGAACAAACCAATTTTCTCAACAACAGGCGCCAGAAGCGGTGTGACGAGAGTACGTGTCTGACTAAGGGCTGCGCGGTCATTGCCTCGTACTTCAATTCCAGGCCGTGTGTGATCTCTTTGTCTCGTGACGGATGTGTTGGTGTGACCCTCATTAGTTCGTCCCTCTTGTCGTAGATAATCAATGCCCCGGAGTCTTCAGATTCTTGACCTTTCCAGGCTGTGTCGAGGGACATGACTTGGGCACAGTCACGGCATGTGGACTGCGACCTGATGTTCTCCCTGCCATTTGGTGGAGATTCGCGGTCGTGGCCGTTGTAAAGGTTTGATGTACATGCATGCAGTAGACCTGTGCACAAACCAGAATCGAGGTGATTCAACCCGAAGGACGAGACCAATTTAATAAATGCGCAAAATTTGGGGAAATATTTTTTCGGGAATTGGGGGGGGGGCTGACCTTCCTTTGGGAACCCACGTTTGAGCTGAGACGGCTTTCATTTGTGCCTCGTTGCTGAGTTTGTTCCCATCTTTTCCCCTCCACCTTTTTGTGTGGCAAGGTGATGTCACCCAACGTTTTGAGGTCTGTGATGTTTGATCACATCTTATGACATCTGAGATCTCTCCCGTAATGCATTTCGCAGCTTCAAAAAACGTCGAGTTTATTCTTCCGATCAACAAACGGAAAATATTGAGCAGGGTTCACTTTTAGGAACTGAACTCGAGAGAAAGACCCAAGTGATACTTTTGTTGACTTGCGACTCGGGTCTGAGAGTTTTGCTTGAGACGGAGAGAGGCGGGGGCGGCTGAAGCTGGACGCTCCACCCCGAGACTCTATTGCGGCGGCATGTGGTGCCAACAGCCTGTTGATTGTCACCGACGGCGGCGGCGGCGGCGGCGGTGGCTCCCGTATCTCTCGCACAGCTGCTGCGCAAACACCGCAGATTGAGATTTCGCGCTCCGAGGTGCACAGGTCCTTCCGGGTAAGTCATCTTTGTCTGAAATATGGAATTTTGCGTTTCTCTTTGGGTGAAATACGGGATTTCGTGTCAGTCACTGGGAACGTTTTGGATCAGTAGCAAGAGGGGTTAGATCTCAGAAACCACTCTTCTTTCCGAGTAACTTTCTGAGTAAATTTTCGAAACGCGTTGAAGTTTCCCTCTGACACCGTTGCTTTGAACTTGTTGCCCTTTGCTTGCATTGAATGGAATTTAGGTGTCTCACACGAACGAATTTGATCTTTCGCAGTTTCAGGCAAAGAGCGTTTCGAAAGGTTTGTGCATATGAAACAGCTCTGTGTTTCTCGTGAAAGCAATGAAATCAAGAACAACACTGGATTTTATGCGCGGGCATGGATTCAACAAATTGATGGATTCGAGAGATAATTTTCAGAATCATGTGCCTAAATTATGCCTGAAAAGCACTCTGTCTTCTCCAATTTGACGAGAGTTTGGTGTTTTCCTTCTTGCAACACTTTGAGTTCCAAATTGTGTCTGATGGAGAGACCTCACATGTAGTCAGCAAATTTCCTGCCTTTTCATTTCCAGTTTTGTCAGACAAGTCTGCACCTGGCAAATAAAGGCACCAAAGACGTAACAACACACGGCAGAATGTGCGTGGGTGACAACTGTACGATGAACCCCGTGGACAAGGCCCGCGAGGCGGTGTTGAGGAGAGTGTGTCAGCACATCCAAATGCTTGCAGTCCAACTACAGGAGCAAAGCAGCAACAGCAACAGCAGCAACAGCAGCAACAACAGCGCGTCGCTTTTCCAGGAAATTAACGAGCTCCTACAGGTGGTTCCGGTCAAGCACAACTGGTTCCAGTTCGCGTTTCCGCTCATCTCGATCCTCGGGATCATCGGGAACCTGCTCAACATCCTGGTGCTCACGCGGCGCCGGATGCTATCTCACATGGATCGCCTGGAGAAGTCTGCGACCTACGGCCTCATCGCGCTCGCTCTCAGCGACATGTTGTTCTGCGTAGTCGTCCTGCCCAACGCATTCATCTATCAAGAGCTGTATATGGTGGAGTGGCACCAGATCCACATCCTCTATTACAAGCTGTACGGCATCGGACTGGTCAATCTCTTCATGATGATAAGCACGTGGTTGATAGTGACTATGTCTATGAACAGGTACATCGTGGTAGTGTACCCACTTCATGCCAGGTCAATGATGTCCACAGTCAAAACGACGCTGACCATTGTGCTGGTCTTTGTGTTCTCCACACTACTGACTCTACCTTATTTTTTGGCAAATCAAGTTGCATTTTGCTACAATCTGGAAATAAACAAGAGATACGAGCTGCAGTCCCGATTCTCAGATGGGGCCTCCGACTGGATGCTTTGGTACATCAGATGGATATGGCCTCTCATTGCGGATTTCATACCCTTCGTTATCCTTGCTTTCTGCAACATACGGCTTGTCTGGGAACTCAAGAGGGCCACCAACACTCGACGAATTCGAGCCAAAGGACAAGTAGTCAAAGTTTCATCTCAGAAAGTCACTCTCACACTGGTCATCATTGTTCTGATGCTCCTGTTCCTCGTCTCCCCATCTGAAATCCTGCGCTACATCAATCCGTATGAGTCGTGGGGGCGCACTGGTCACTTGGTCGTCTCCATCACCAATGTTCTGCAGGCCATGAACTTCGCCTTCAACTTCATCCTGTACTGCGTGGTGAACGCCAACTTCAGACAGACGTTCGCGTCCATGTTCTCGACCTGCTCCAGCGGCGCGAGGACCGAGGCGTCGGCCGAGACGCAGCGCATGATCACGCGCTACCACACCGAGAAGAGCTTCGTCGAGGAAACGGAGCTCAAATTGATCCAAGGGTTGGATACTGACAGTCAAGGGACTGGAGAGGCAATGAACAGAACCGGCGCGCCCATACCTGATGTCATCAGCCCGAATTTACCAGCCAAAACGTCGGTCAAGCTCGTGGACTCGCATAAAAAATTTGTTTTGTTGACTCGCTTGAACAAGGCGCAAGCGAATTGAAATGAATAGCGAAGACTTTGCTGGACAACGACTCTGCCTTGCCCAGTTCAACGAAACATGAAACGGACTTCAAGAAGATCTCACGCAGGAAAGAAGGGATACAGAAGCCGGAAGCCAGAAAGAAGAGAGAAACTTTAATGGATTGGATCAGAACTTTCAATGAGATAATCCCGCTCCTAAAGCCTCTCAAGTATGCTGCCCAACTGTGTTCAGTAAAAGCTGCTTCACACTTCATTGCCCTTGTGTGAGACCAAGTCTGTTAGAAAATTTGTTTTTGACCAACTTTCTTCCAGTACGAGTATTTGAAGAAAACCTGCATTTCAACATTGTGGCGTGAACCGTTGTTTTGTTTGTCAAACCACTGGATCTTCTTGCCCAATAATGCTTGGGACATGACTTTTAGAAGAGAGAGACTTCAGGGACACAAGTCTTGGTGACCACTTGTATCCGCCACGGAGCAAATTGACCCTTCAACGAAGTTGTTATCTGACAAAGAGCGAACGGCCGACGAACGACTCTGCCCTGATTGCCCTATTTCCTTATTCGAGCGGCCTCAATTGGTTCACACCTCTTCCTTGTGGTCATAATCGAGGCAAACGGTCAGTGTGGGACAGCTTTAAGCCAGTGGGAAGATTTAGGAGCTGTTTGCCTGAGGACAGAAGGGTGGGTTGTAAACTGAAGGATCATCACTGCATCACGCCTACTCCTGCGGGCGCACCACACTCGGGACAACGCTTGTTTGTTTCGTCTTTGTTGGTCCTTTGACACTCGATTGTAGTCATACGAGCACGTACAATGACTCACAAAACCCGCCCCCATTCCTGTATTTTTGTGTTGTATTTCCTCGCCTGTTGCGGGAGTTTTGCAAATTCAGTTCTCACATTGTCCAAAACGATGATCGAATACGCCAGGGCACCTACGATAACGCAAGCCAAAACAGTATCATTGAACTCAAAGTTGCCTGAACCTGCGAGAAACGTATCGAACAAGTCAACATCGAAAAACCCGGGTTCGACTTCGAGTGGTTCTCGATACGTTTGGGTAATCCATAAACTTTCGATGCCGTCTGTTGTGTCAGCCAAGTGCAAAGCTGATTTTACGGGTCTGTTGCGCAACAATTGCTGCAATGCCAAATCCAGTGCGGGACCGAACTTTGAGGGCCATGGTCCCTGGTCCTCAGTTTCATGCAGGGACACGCTTCGCTGTCTTGACACTGACTATCCTCTCTCTCTGCTTCTCTTTCTCTTTGTCTCTTTGTCTCTTTCTCTCATTCTATTTTCTCCTCTTGTCATCTCTTATTCTTTGTGTCCTTTCTCTCTGTCTATCTCTTTCTCTCACCTCTGATAGGCATCACTGATACAGGTGTGTCCCTTGCTCATTGTTTGTCTGTTTGGCTCCAGTTGGCCTTGATACAGCACTCACAGTGCCTTGGTTTCTCCATTGACCAAACCTTTCGACTCACAGTTGTTCGTTTCTCGTGGGCTGCCTCACAAAGATGCAAAATTAGTATTCTCAATGTCTTTGCAATCCTTGTGTTCTCCACCTGTCATTTCTTCCAAAATAATATTGTCAGGATCATCCAGATTCAGCATCAAACCAAGTACAGTTCGCGATCTTTTCTGAATTCTTCGACTGGAAAGCGCACTTTGATAGAGTGTCCTTGTGTTGTACTCGTTCTTGTGACTGACGAAAAAAGGTGCAAGTTTCTGCACCAGGAAAGTTCATGAGTGTGTTTGAGTGTTTTTTTCCAGACTTTTGTCGATTTCAGAATGACTTCGGCACTCTTGGCACGGCCTGCCTGCAGCTCGTATGCAAAAACACCATCTGAATGAACTACAACCACACGAAAACCGTTCCCAAGGACGTTCTGTGTTGTTGTGTGGGTATTCCGCCCTGTACCCACGGGCGTACTCGAAGGTACCTGGTGGTCACCACAACTCAAACCTCTTTACGACACAAATGTACTCCCACACTAGCACAATCAAACAAACAAGTCGCAGAGAATCTTCAAACTGCTAGTTCATTTATTTGTTAGCTCTGTCAACAAGAATATATATAGCAACTCCTATAACAAAACCCTGAGCTACTTATGGGCTAGCTTCTTGTACCCAAGCTACTCCTGGGTATGCTCTCAGGTGAAGCTGTTCCTCAGATTCAAGCAGGGTTGGCGGGAAAGTTCAATTTCAGGTGGGAACATGCGGTTTCTCACGTAACAGTGTGCGCCAATCCTTGGAACGAACACACCCCGTGGACTGTTCCTTGAAATACAGCTTTGACTGAGTTTGTGATATGAAATGCAATTCGACCCAAACCAGGACGCGGCACATTACAATCTTTTCATCGACATGTACGAATTCCAGTGGGCGACACATGCTTTGTCCCTGCAATTCGACTTTGTCCTCTTGGTATCAATAGCTTTTGAATGCACAACCGAGAATGTGCACAAGAGACATCACGAGGGGAAAATGTTCAAATTAAATTGACGCCTGCGTGTCTGGAAAAATGATTTTACAGCCCGAACAAGGCTGAGGGGTGTTTGGTTTTGCATTTGGTATGTGGTTTGTGTGTTTGTTGTTTGGGATATGATAACTCACAAAAGCTAAACCAAAAGGCTTCATACCAATATTCAAGGAGTCTTGGGAACACTTCTTTTGGGGCAAGTTCGATTACGGACATGACACCCCTCATAGTTTGGTGGCCATCTTCCAAAGTACAGGTTTACATATTGAGGTCTATTGGTATTGGTACGGTATTAGGGCGCAAAACGGTACCACATTGACTGCAGGTATTTCGTCGCAAGTACAATTTTTTGTTGTGCCAGGTCCATTAGAGCTGCAAAAGATGGCTGCCAAATTTGTGGTACTTTGTGGTGCATCCTTTGGAAGAAACATATGATTGTGTTGGGTTTGACTTCTTGAGAAAGCGTGACGGTTTGGGGGCTGCATAACAGCCTTCCAAATTTTCAACAAGGTTGGACTTTGGCTGGTCAGGTTAACACTGCACTGCTTCGTTTTGGTCAGAAAGGTCACCTGTCCAGGTGACTAGTCCTGTTTCCAGGTACACATCTGAGCTCAGAAAAGGAATCAAGTGTCAAATCCTCGTCGAACGTGCGGTCAACACGGTTCAACGCGGTCTGCATGTTTTTCTCTCGAAACCTTGCAGCAACAACTGTCGGGTGAGGTGAGCTCGAACATGGCCGAAGGTGACGCCTGATGCCAACACCAGTCCAAATCACTCGCGGACTTTGTGAACAAAACAAAAGTCCGAAGGAGAACACAGTTTGATCCAGGCAGGACGTATCCAGCAGCACAGCAGCTGATTTGGCGTATGGACAAACGGACAGAAATACTTGGCACAAAAAAAAACAGAGAAATCATGAACCTGAACTACACACACTCAAACCCTTCCTCTCTCTGATGAATAAGAATCAAAGTTGAGGAGCCCGTGAGAGCCAACATGCCTGCATGATGGCTTGACATTTTCCTGATAGTTTGCAAGAGCGAGATTTCGAAGCCTGCAAGAGCAGTGACCTGATTTCAACCAGAAACCAATTCGGAATTCGCTTCAGACAGGTCAATGGAAACCTTTGTTTTGTGAATCTCAGTTGCCATCTTCTCGTGTGCTTTTTTCAAGTTTTCCCTCCTGCAAAATGAACAGTTTTGCAGAAACTTAGGGAACTAAAACTAAAGCTTACGGTCTCAGTAGACCAACCAACCACGAAATGTCAAACTACGAGGCTCGAACACAAGGAAACGGGTCGAGTACTTTTTTCAGTACTTTCCATTGTTTGGTTTTGTTCAAAATCAGTACAAGGTGAGCACTATTGTGGGTGCATATTGGCTGACTTGCATGTTTCTGACTATTGCACAACCCATTTGCACTTGCTCCAAAGTTTGAGATCACTGACTGTCTGACATGAATTGTCAGAGGGAGCACACACAGTATGCCACCATGCAAGTTCGACCAGTGTTTCCAGATTGAATTAATGTTAAAAGAGGGTTCCAGCCAGTCTGAAATCAAGGCCAGACTTGACAGATTGCATGGAAACAATGCACTCAGCAAGAGTTCAGTGCAGAGATGGTGTTCTCAGTTCAGGAGTGAGCATGTCCAGAAGGACAACTTGCTGAAATCTGAAGCCCCCAGGAAGTGCACCACTGCTCAAGTCTGTGGACTCATTCAGCAGGACAGATGTTCAACAATCAGACAGCTGGCAAATGATATGAACTTTTCTTTTGGATGCACTTGCCACCTTATCAAAGAGGATTTGGCCATGAAGAAAACACCTGCTAAGTAGGTGCCACATCTTCTGATGGATCCAGAGAAAGCCAGGAGGGTCAACATGTGCCATCAGTCCTTGCAGATGCTCCATTGCAGGAGGTATCCAATTGAGCATGTGACAGTAGAAGATGAGTCCTGGGTGTACTGCTGGGACCCACAGCCCAAGCAGGCCACCAGGGAGTGGTTGACCCAAGGCCAGGAGTGACCAGAAAAAGTGCACATTGAGATGTCAGTCCAGAAAGTCATGCTGGTTGCCTTCATTGTCAAGGATGGACCAGTTTACTGTGAATTTGTCTCAAATGGTCAAGGAATCAGTGGAGTCCTGTATGGGCAAATTCTGGATTGCTTCCTGCAGGTGCTATGATGTTGATGCCCACAACTGGCCACCCAGGCTGGCATGAGAACATGGGTTCTCCTGCATGATGGTGCTCCAGCACACAGATCTCTCCTGGTGCACAACCTGCTAACACATCACAATGTGCAAGTTCTTCCACACCCTGGATACAGTCTAGACCTCAACCCAATGGATTACTGGTTTTTCAACAAGGTCAAGTCCAAAGTTAAAGGAATTCATCACAGGGATGTGCCACAGCTGCAGCAAAGTGTGGACACCTCCATCGGGTCACTCACAAGACAAAATGTCACTGAGGCCATGGATCATCTGCCAGAAAGACTGACACTACATCGCAGAACAAGGCTCCTACTTCGAGCACCAATAGGCATGGCCAGGAAGGCCAAACTGAATTGTTTATTGTGTTGACATAACCCCAGACACTCGCAGAACAAGCCCTGGAAGTTGTGCAGAAAACTAACTCAAGCCAAAGAAGTTGTGCATCATTCCAGATTCAACTGATGGACTCACTGAAACTTTGTGTTTAACTGGATTGATAATTGTTCAATTATGACCATGTTATGTTCTCTTAGAGACAATACATGTCTCTCTTGGCATACCAAAAAGTGTCTCTGAATTCCTTCAGGAAATGCCCAAAAATGCGCCCGACCCGTTTGCTTGTGTTCGAGCCTCGTAGTTTTATGTTCCTTCTTCATTTCAGTTGGAAACAAATGGTTTGCTCAAAATTCAAAATCAAGTTCCAGAGCACAAAATCACAAAATCATGCACCCTGCAGTGCAGTCTTGTCTTGTTCCTCGGTGTCAGTTGTCTGTCTGTGTTTGGAGACACAAGAACACAAATTCATAATCAGGGCAGTTGCCGTGAGGTAGTTGTGGCTTTGGAGCGGAAATGTTTGTCGCACCCCCGAATCAAACACTTGTAACCTGACAGCCCTTTGGAACTTGGCTCCAACCTCGAAAAAAACAATTGCAGCTGACAACGCATTTTGGGCCATGGCTCAGTGGATTCACGCTGTGCCCATCACCACCACACCAAAATTCCTTGACAATTCTGCGATGTTGTAAACACAAAATTACCCACAGTCCATCTGAAACAATTTTTTTTTGTTTTGGTTTTGCAAGAAGTTGTGAAAATGCAGCTCCATATCAATTTCCTCCGGCACCAAAGTTTCCCATCACATTCGGATTTCTCCTTGAAGCTGGTGGCAGCGATATATCTCCGGCTGTAATGAGCCTGCCACAAGACACGGGAAATAACTTCTCCATTTGTTCGTCACAGATTGAATCCGCGCCGAAGTGTAATTATGAAATGCATTTTTCTATCTCTCATGGAACCCAAGTGGAGCGAAGAATCCGTAAGCTTGCGTCTTCTGCAGACATTTTCCTGCGGTTCTTACTGCAAATAGACAGAAAGCGCTGTCGGGGGTATACTTGAGACTCCACTGACCAAATTAGGTGCCAGTTGCGAGTGGGATTGTCTGGCGAATCCAGGGGACACAGACCTGCGCACTCCCAACCCAAGCCACGACCAAGTCAGTTCCCCCTCCCCCAAAAGCACCTGCGGTTAAGACTGTCAAGTTTTCAGAACCCTGGTGTCAGGGTAGGGTTGGATCCATTGGCTCTGATTCTGAATTCCAGAGTGGCCCAAATATATAGAATTTCTGATCACTTTTTCCGCTTGTGGAACCAAATCTCCGAAGAACTAAAGCGCCCTTCATCCGCCCAGCGTCCACTGCACCGACACTTGTCATATTCTTCATATATCGTCGAGCACGTACGAAGCAAAACATGCATCTGCATATCGAGCGGAAGTCATCCCTCCCCCGAAGTGGCTCATTGCTTTCCTGATTCTATTAACCCAGAACTTCCCTTTGTGCAATCTTCCATCACTCACCCGTCTGGACTGTGGCGCTGTCGACCTGGCTTTTCTCGTGGTGTGTGTCCAGCTTTGTATCGGGGGAGGAATGTGAATGATGAGGAAATGGTTGATTTGAAGTGTCTGCTGTTCACACAGGAGTTAAATTCAGAATTACAGACAATGAATCAATTCTTTTGTTGTTTCCTGGAAAAGGTCAGGTCTGGTCTGGAATTGAAGTTCTTTGCGAGGACAACACAGAGCACCACATCCAAGAATGAGCAAAACTTTTGGCGAGTTCGCTCTACAACCAGAGTGATAGAAGGCTCCGATTACCAGTGCTGTTGGCAAGTGCTGTGAAAACTGGTTTGGCAGAAGTTTGTTTTCGTGTCATTTTCGTCCTCTTGGGTTCTATTTCCACACCTCTCCGTTTGTTGCTTGGGAATTCATTCAATTATGATTCATTAGCAGAGGGAAACACACATGTTCAATCACTGCACACACTGTGAGCAAAAGCATCTTTGAAAATAGAAAAGAACACAACAGAAACGTGCAGGGTCAATCAACACGTTGATGGTGCAACTCTTCGACATTGGTCTTCATTGAACGATCTTCCTGGAGGACGAGATAATTTCGTCCATCGACTCGAATTCCCAAATCAAAGGACATCATTTGAAATACAAAACCACAACTGGGAAAAGCACTCCATTAATCTGGAATTGCGGATGTTGTTTGTCATGAGCGCAGGTTCTGCGCAGGAGGAGCAATCTCCGGGTCCCCGGGAGAAGAAGAGCTGCAGTTCTCGTCTCGCGCTTTTGACTTCAATGTTCTCTACAGAGAGCATTTTCACGTACATATGTGTTCATCGACAATTTGACCCCACCCCTCCTCCACCAACTCTCCCTTCAGCCACTCCCGTCACCCACCAACACGTCCTCATGCACCAAGTCCCCTCGTCTGCCAACATCCCCTCACCCACCTCACCTTGGGTCAAGAAGTGGCACACCCAGAAATGAACAAGATTTTGAAATCAAATCCATCCTTGAGATTCTGAAATCTACAAGACCACTGTCGCAAATGAAATCTCTTCAGATAAATGGTGTGAGGGACCTGACAAACGACTTGTTCTGAGCAAATTTATGAGCCTCCTCAGTTTCTGATTCGTTTCAGGTCCCGAGGTGGGTGAGAGTTGGCCAAATGCTGCAAGCCAGAGACCTTGTCCTTCAGGTGAAGTCACTTTTGGGTTTGAGATTAACTGTCCTCGAAGACCACAAACTTATTCCCTCAGGCTGGAAGCACACACCACGTCTCGTGCTGAACAGAACGCGTCGTAACACGAAACTGAGCATGTGAGACGGAGCTGCATGGCGCCACACTGCAGCATGCACCCTGAACTGGCAAAGCACTGTACAGAACTTGCATTATACTCACAGTTAGTAAAGCACTGTATGGAATCGTGCATGATACAAAGCACAAAACAGAATTTTGCATGACACAAGGTACTGAACAGAATCTTGCATGATACTCACCTTTGACAAGTAGAGTTTTATACATGGGTCTATCTTTCTTGATATTGTCCTCATCTGAGTCATCTGATAAGCTTGCCACTCTAAACATGAAAACTTCAAAAATCAACTTCAGATCCATATTGTCTGCTTTCTAAACAGAAACCACTTGGGTTATTGATTTTGGGAAACACCCAGAAGTTGAAGAGATTCCTGGGGGTTTTTTTGGCATGAGACTCTCCATGATATGCTGGGAATGGCTCCGGGAGCTATTGGCATTTCATAGCAAGAAAAACATGGTACCATGACGCACTGTGTGTGCTGCATTTTGTGTGAAGTCTACGTGACACATCAGCATGTCATGTACGAGTTGCATGGTGAGACATTCTGTTCAGCGTCAAACCATTTGGTGACTCCCAAATTCGCATTTTTCTGCCGACACCTTTTTCAGGTGACTGCTCAATTTTTCTGTTCTCTAATTGTTCTTTTATCCAACACCAAGCCATCACTTGTCTGTCGCCTGGGGAGACAACCGAGTCAAAGTAGCTTCATCTCCAAGCTTCAAATAATTTCGTTTTGACACGAACAAGATGACATGCCAACCATGCCAGTGATTTAAAAAAATTGACTGCAAAGCATGTTTCTCGATCGAGATTTTAGTTGCTGGAGTCTTCCAAAGTCAGATTTTGACACACATTGCACACGTTGTGAAAACGAGCAAATTAAATGGGAACCAATTGTCGCGGATATTTCACATAATTCTGCTGAGTCCTGCAACTCCTGTGCACAATGATGTGAAAGAATATATTCATTCTGGAGAATGACCAGCAGCCCTACATGGGTGGGCAAGTTGAGGACTGGGAAGATTGCAGCTCCCATCTCCGTGTACTTGACGTTCACCGTTGTCACGAACACGCACACACTACACGCACACACTACACGCACACACACCAAGCACGCAGACACACGCACACGGCTGAGTCTGGCACAGAAACAACAACGAAGGGGAACGAAGCAGCACGCGTGGTTGAAAGCCTGATTCGCTGTCTCGAGCAGGTCTTCCTCCGGCAGTGAGTGCAGCTTCCATCCCATTCCCCGTCCCTGAACTCCGCCAAGTGGCCGAATCAGTGTCGTTCTGCCTCGATATTCGTGCCATTATTTTCTCGTGTGCATGTATGGAATTCGGAGCTGTGCTCAGGGCCTTGACCCAGGGCCTGACCATTTCAGATCCAGGGCACCACAAACAGGATTCCGAAATTCCTCATTCTGGTTCGGGAAAATGTTTTGGACATGACAAATAATTGTGCCTGAGCACAAAAATCTGACATCTCAGGTTGAAACACTCGTAGAGGCAACTGGATTTTGAATAAAATTTTGTGCTCAGGAAATGCCATCATTCCAGCAATTGCCAATTCGCTGGAGTCTGAAACACAGGGACTCGTAGGGCATTCCGCTGTCTTGTTGCTTGATCCCCGTGTCCTCCTCGAAGTGAGTGCGGCCGAACTGTGAATGAAACAATTTGATTCAAGAGTGGGTGTTGTTGATTCTTCACTGAACACCGATGCTTGATCGGGTGTGCTTGACATGGACATGCACCGCGAGTGCATGAGGTTATCTCTACCTCCTCTTTATTTTCCTCTTTGCCACCCAAACGATCCGACGCCGATCCCTTCTGTATGTGCCCGAATCAGTTTCGTCAGGGGGGGACAAGAACACAATCTCGTGTGAGACTGACTTGTAATTTCCCTTCTTCCGTCCCTTCGCTCCTCGTGGTCGCAATTCTTCCGTCCTTTTCTCAGGGACAGACGGTAATTTGTTGACGTGGTCGAAGTTTGTTGCAAAGGTTTTGATGGCTTCAGGTGAACAGGAAGCGGCACGCGACACGCTGCACGCTGCACCTGTGCTCCCAACTCGGCACCGCTTTCACAGCCAGTCCATCTTTGTGAATGCAGCCATAAATGTGTTCTGTTCAACAAGGCGAGGTACCCACAGGCAACACGCACACAATGTTGACGTTAGCGAGGTTTCGGCTGTCCACATGCAGGCACAGCTGCTGCACCAGAGAGTTTTTGTCCATTTCCAACTTAAAAACACAATGTCACAGCCTGCCTGTTTGATCTGAGCAGGCAGTGGGTCACTTGATCCGACTTGACATTTTTGTGCTTTGCCAGTGGTTCTCCCATTTCAGACAGGCAGACTCGCAGACACAGACACAGACACAGCCACAGAGACACACACACATACACACACATGTGTGTGTATGTGTGTGTTCAATGATGGATGATCCGTCCGACGCGCAGTGCGTCCAACATTCACATGCACTTGTGTCAGATTGAACAGGGTGTGGGGACCCGAGCTGTGTTCTGCCTCCCGACGGCGTTGTCTGTGGCTTCACGAGTCCTTGACACGACACTCGGCCATTTTCAATTTAATGTGTTGATGCTCTCTACTCTGCAGGAAGGCAGACAGGGAGGCCACTTCATTTCAATCAGCAAGTGGAATTTACAAAGTTGTTTGGAAGAGACAGCGCACGGCCACAGTGGTGGTGGCGTGTCCAAGTCAAGGACCCCCAGATGCAATGGTCCCAGAGTTTCACAAATTACAAGTTGTCTTGCTCACGCCAAAGGTGTGAATTGGGAAACTTTTTATCCTGGAGTTTCAGCGCAAACGTACGAGGTTCATCCACAAATTTTATCAAGCAATGGATTACCGAACATGTTGTCAAACCCGACGGCGTCACGCTTTCGGATGACAGACCGAAGCTCAACACGAGCAGCAGGTTTCACCAGCAGGTCCCAGGTGCCGCGCACTGCGCATCGCGCTCTGAGCGAAAGTCTCAGTGTTCAGAGTCACATTTGGTGATCATCTGAAAATGTGGCACAAAACTCCCACGGCCAGGATAAAAGTCACAGAACACGCACCCGTTGGTTCAAAGCCACTATTCAGCAACCTTCTCTTTGCAGTGCGGGATTTGGAATTAAAAGAACGATGACCTTTTTCGTTTCGATGAGGACAACATATCACGTGATATTTTCCGTAATTACAAGCAAAGTACTGTGGGCTGTGAAGGTGGTCTCGGGTTGTTCTGCTCTTGTGAATTGTGTTGGGTCGTGTTCTCCATGAAGCACGCGGCATTAAGAGCTTCAGAGAATGAGAATGTGGCCAAAAATACCAACGGGAACACCAACCTTCCCTTCGTCTTTGTTCTGTGATAGATACGTACGTTTTGAAACGAAGGCGACTTTGGAGAGCCCAAGAACAAGCCAAAGGAAATAAGTTGCTTGCACAAGCAGTTTCTACGAATACAAGTACACTGCTCTGTGGCGGCCAATCAAGAGTTGTGCGAATGGCCCACATGCAAAGTGAATAGAATTTTCGTGGCGCTCCATGGGTGCACTCAAAATATTTATGACAAGAGATGTTCACGAAAGCAAAATGTGAGGGCACAGATTTAGCGTGGCGTAAACACGAGACTCAACCCCAAAGGCTGGTTCTGCAACCAGACGGAGCATGAATGCATGGCTGCACAACGGAGACACACGACGGAACCCCTGACCCTGATCACAGTGTCGACAAACATGCCAACACATTGGGCTCAAGGCCCTGCACCTTGTGCGATGCACACTGCCACGGGTCTTCTGAAAGTCACGACAAAACATTGGAACCAGTCCTTCGGCGGATGCGTCGTCTGCACAGATGTGCACCGCACTCTGTGGCTCATCAATATTAACTTTGGAAAACGTGATCTACAGGTGAGAACGCGAATTACCAAGCGCCCTGGGGACCAAGAGCCCGGAAGGTGACTGACCGTGGCCCGGGCCCAAAGTTGGCGTCGGACGAATCAAGCGGCAACACCGCGGTGTCGTCACGTGGTCTGAAGACATGCACGGCAGTGGGGTTGCAGTCTCCGCATCCAATCTCAAGATGGAAGTCCGTCCCCAGTAAAAGCCTACAAATGAACTCCAATATGCATGTCTTGTTCTTGTGTGCGTTGGTGTTGCGCGAGCTATTTTCTTTCTGGCACTCCAAGACACACAGACCAGTCATTCTGAAGACACGTCTGTGATCAAAGAACCATCTGTGGCTCGTACGTGTTGCTTCTCGAGGGATTTGAGGACACGTTTCCTTCGTGCAGGCTTTCATCTAAAGAGAACCTTTGTGCAATGCCAGATTCTCACCGCGATGAAAGGGACACGTGTTGCAAGAATGTTTCAGGCGTTTTGCGTCCAGATGTGTTCTGCAGGCAGTTGGAATTCAGGCTTGTTCTTTGGGCTCTGAAGCAAAAACAGAGATTCCATGCGCGACTTGGTAACAGCTGTTGTTATTTTGTAGTGACTGCACAGACGACGTGGTTCAGACGCAACAATCCATTTGTCAGCAAAGTGGATGGACTGACTGCGCCTGATGACTGGTGACTTTTCCGTGAATGAAGCCGCAGTAAACCGACCCGCAGCATGCAAACAGTAAATGCCACAATGTTCACGTTTCAGAGCCGAACAATGCAGACAGTAACGACCGTCGAAATCGAGTGAGGCTTCTTTTTGGTTGGGCAGGAAACAACAAAGGGAGATTTTTCCCCTTTTCGTTGGTGAACATTCACCCGTTACATGAACTCTGTGTCTGTGCGTGTGTGTGGGTACGTGTCAAGGAATATGAGCGTGTGAGTGTGTGCGTGAAGCGCGTTCAGAAACACAGTACCTGTTTGCAGAAATGTGTGCCTTCGACCAAAAACGTAGATTCAAAGACCTCACAAAAATAGTTGTTTGTGAAACACACACCCGGGTTGCACCCTGTGATCTCCATGGCTGGAGCGTTTATTTCAGGATAATATATACAACTGAACACGAAGTTCATGGTAAACTTTTTTTTCATTGTTTTCCTTTGTTCTTGCACGTTCTTTCTTCTCGTTGTTTCAGGTCCAAGTACCTCGGACAGTGCGATTGATCCTTTGGTTGAGCCAACCACCAGAAAGCCAAGCAGACGAAATGAAGTGTTCTCAGATTGTTCGCACAAATTGCAGAAACAGCCAAACCACAGTACATGTTGGTGGGGTCAGTTTGCAAAACTGTGTTTGCACTTTTCAAGGAGAAACACCGCATGTCTTTTTTCCTCCTGACGCAACAATTACCGCGGATGTGCACGTTTCCTCTGGGAAAACATCGAGACAACACTCACTGCGACTCTCGGGGGCCATTGGTCACCTGATCTTCACAGAGGAAACAGGGACGTGAAGCAATGGCGAACGAGTTTTCATGCCAAGAGCGCTGATCTCGTACCGTGTGCAAACACACAAAACTGTGGACGACAGTGAGGCGTACATGTGAACGTCAACACGCTTCAAACTTTCAAACAACGAACCACAAGTGTCATGAACGTCATTTCTACAACTCTGTGATCAGAGAACCTGTCTCGTATGTGCTCACATTGTGGTAGAAATGTGTTCTCACCTCACAAAAATTGTTCCTGTTCAATCACACAACACTTTCTCGACCAAAGGTCTCGAAAAGTCATTACAAGTGTACTTTCCACAGGAACCAGTTTTGTACAGTGCGAGAACACCGTCGTCAAAAACGAGCTTACGTGTAACATCAGTGAACTTCACAATGGTTTTAACTTCAAGGAACAAGTCCTTTACAAAGGATGCGCTCGTTACAGCTCAGCCCCCGGCTCCGGTTAATTTTGTGAGTGCGGCTTCTCTGCGCCGCGGGTTGTTCAATCACTGAGCTCTTCGTGACTCGCCTGGAAGCGTCACTCTTCAACCTCACCACCGACTTTCAGCCACCCGCAAAAATGGTTCCTGTGAAATCATACAATGAATTTTCGAGACCTTTGGTCGAGAAAAGAGTTGTTTGATAGAACAGGAACCTTTTTTGCAGTGGGTGAACTCACTTCTACCACAATGAGGTCACATACGAGAGGCTCTGTGACGGCAGCGTGGTAGAATTTCAGCGACCGTCTGTGGCGGGCGCCAGCGCAAGGTGGAATGCAGCGTCCAACGCTAAATTCTACAGGTCATCTCACGGTCTGGATGGTTCAGAATTCAGTAAATGAGGTCCTGGATATTTTCATGTGTGAGAATGCGCAGCTCATACGCAAAATCATCTTTGTGCCAATGGGGATGCGCTTGAACAAGTAAGCACCGTAGATCTTTTTGTGCCTTGCAGTCTGTTCAGATTCCACACGAACAAACACTGGACAGAAGCCGTGCCGTCCCAGGGGCCACAGCACATGATCCTGCACTGCATGTCAAGTCGTTCCTCTGAATGCAGAGCCACTGTCCTGTTCCCTGCTTTGCCCCGTCTCTTGACTCCGGAGAAGTGGCACTAGGAGAGCCACCTGTGCCAATGGATGCAAGGCTCCAGGTGTCCACGCGCCACAAGCAGAAAAGCAAGGAAACGGTGGGTGAAAAAAATGGAAACAGAGGGGTTTCGTCCGGGATGCAATGTTCAAATGACAGTCATGACACAGGATTAACTTTTCGCTGCGTATCAAAACCTTCTCGTTGCAAGGTCCTTTTACTTCTTTCCCCTGAGCGTGTGAAACCAGGATCTCAAGGTATCGGGCGGCGTGCTCGAGCCGAGGCCACCGCCTCTGTTTTCAGGTCAGCCTTGTTGGGGAATGAAGTGCTGTTGACACAATTGTTTGGAATCTGGAGGCAAGGACAGAGCCGCACGTGCCTCGGGTGCATCGTGCACTCAACTGTGCTACGTACGTAAAGTCCACGATTGTTTCCATTCCCTATTGTTTGCAGTGGTCATTGAGATGGCAGGAATTGACGGGAAGGAAATCATTTGTCATGCAAAGCTGATCTACATTCTTCAATTGACACCTATCATTATTATCCTCTCACCAAATGGAGTCCAGATAAAAGTCACTTTCTTGTTCACGCGTGCAGTCCTCTTCACTTGACTTCAACTCCAACATTTTTGGGGGTACGAGTGCTTGAGCTGTCTGAATTGGAGATCCTTGCCTGTCGTGTTTGTTTTATTGTTCCAAGATTTTTGTGTTCACATCGCCTTTTGACAAACATTTCGCTGCAGTACCCAGTTCGCGATATTCTGCGCATGTTTTCCCCAGAAAAGATGTCTCAGTGTCGATCGCTGTCATGTGTTTGTCCATGTGGACGTTGGTGAGCATGGTTTGTCGCTCGGCCTGGTCCGCCCTGCTCCGTCTGCAGCGAGTGAACATTGATTTGAACGTGTGGCGGAAGGTCGCACTCACCACCAGGTACAAAATGAAGTTGAACGCAAAGTTGATGGCTTGAAGAACGTTGGTGACGGAGGCAGCGAGGTGGCCTGTGTGACCCCAGGACTCATAGGGGTTGACGTATCTGAGGATCTCAGAGGGAGACACCAAGAAGAGAAGCATCAGCACGATGATGACGAGGGTCAGGGTCACTTTGTGGTTGGACTCCTTGATCATCTGGCCGTGAGCAGTTCGTTTTCGTGTGCGGGTTGCGCGCTTCAGCTCGTAGATGAGCCTCGTGTTGCAAAAGGCCAGGATCCCAATGGGAATGAAGTCTGCCAGAACAGGCCACACCCATCTAACGTAGAACACAATTCCCTCTGCCACTCTTTCAGAAAATCTGAACCTGTATTCAAACTGCAGTTTCCTTGCCAGGTCCTTACACTCGACAATTTCGTGGTGGAGGAAGTGCGGCAGCGTGACGAGAGTGGAGAGCAGGTAGACAAGCACAATGACGAGAACCGTGCGGAATGTCGAGAGCCTGGAGCGCGCGTGCAGCGGGTACACCACCACGAAGTAGCGGTGCACAGACATGGCCACAATAAGCCAGGTGCTGATCATAAGAAACAGATTTACAAATCCAATTCCAAAGAGCAAGTAATAAAGCACATAGAGACTCCCTTCATCCACAATGTATGTTTCGTTGTAAATAAAAGCGCTTGGTAGGACTGAGAGGCAGAAGAGCATGTCACTCAGAGCCAATGCTACCAGTCCATACGTGGCTGATTTCTCCAGTCTGTCCATGCTGGACAACATGCGTCTCCTTGTCAGGACCAGCAGGTTAAAGACGTTACCAATGACACCAAGAACGGAGATGATGGGGATAATGACTTCGAACCAGGTGTGTCGGTCGGGTGGCGGTTCCTCCTCTTCCTCCTGCCCCATGTACCTGACCTGCTCCAGGGTGTCGTTGAGGCTGCTGTTCTGCATCCGCATCTGCGCAATCATGTACTGCGCATGTCGACGCGCCATCTCCTGGAGCACGTCGCAGATGGGCACCAGGCGCCCGCTGGCGGGCGTCCGTGACGACGGCGCCGGCGCTGCGGTCATGTTCATGCAATTAGCGGAGGAGCACATCGCCATTCAGTCGTCGTCGGGTCGCGTTGGAGATGGATGTCAAGAGTGGATGGAGCCTCGACTCCTCTCGGAGCGGTACAGCGGTGGTGGTCGTCAGGTGCTCCGTTCTGTTTACATCTTCATCACTCACCATCTGAAAGCAATTCACTACAAAAATATATGGAGAGTCTGTGAACTGAGTACTACACACAAACACGCAATGCCAGCTTCGCAGAACGAAGAGCGGATTACCAAACAATTTTCCACTGCCATCAGTGCGTTTCGAGTCTGGTCTGTGGAGCGCATTGCAGCCCAATGACCATCTAATGAATACAGATGCGAAATTGCACGTATTGCCGAGGAATTCCTCCCCGTGATGTTGGAGTATTTATTCAGCAGTGGAATTTAGCGCAACGAGAAGGAAAAACGCCAGTGCTACATGTTTGAGTGAGCAGCTGGGAACATATATCCCAGTCCCCAAATTGTTGATGAAGCGATTGGACGGTGAGTTGAAAAGGGAAATTGACGAACGTTTAGGTTCTGCTGAGTGAGTGGGTAACCAGGTGGCAAACACTAAAAGGAGCAGAAAACAACGCTGTTTGAAGTCAGAAACACAGACGCAGACACAGACTCTCTCCCTGTGTGGGACAAAGCCTCCTGGCGTGGGCACCAATCAATTGCCGGGCTGTGTGTGAGCACGCTCGGTGCCTCAGACGCATTTGACGGATTGGACAACAGTAATCGCAGAGAATAACATGCCAGTCACTTTGTTTTTTTTTTCAAGCACATTCCCGTCAGATTGAGACGTCATCATGTACGTACGTGTTCCACGACAAGAATATCCTGAAGGACAACACGGTTTCACTTTCACGTCGCTTATGGTGGTGAAGTCCTGTCAAGTTCGGAATCACCGGAACCAACTTTTCCCCTGCCCATCACGTGCCTTCCCAGCAGGTCTGCCTCGCACTTAACCGCGAAGGCGAACACACAAGTTGCGCTCTCCAACGTATTTCTTGTCTCCTTGACCGTGTGGTACCAATTAGAAAAGACGACAGTTCCCCATTAGCGGAGGATGGTCTGGACCCAGTCCGCCCAAGTCTCCAGCAGAGAGGAACGCTCACAGCTCTTCACGTTGTCCAGGAACCTTCCCACAAAATCGCTCGATGAAGCCCAGTTTATTTTTCCGAGCAAAATACAAACGAGACGGCAACTAACAAGACGTCCTTGTGCTGCAAATCTATCTGCTTCTCAAAATGGCCGAAAGGGCCTGTTGCTGCCTGAGTCACAAAACTCCGCGCAACAGATAAACTTTTCAACAACTACGCGATCACAAAACCAGTCATGTGTGCTCGCATCGTGGCAGAAATGGGTTCTCACCTTGCACAAAATGGTTCCTGTTCAATCACACAACTCCTTTCTCGACCAAAGGTCTCGAAAATTCATTGTGTGATTTCACAGGAACCATTTGTGTTCAGTGTGAGAACCCTGTCTTCCTGTCACAAACACCATGGAGACCAAACTCCGACCAAAGTAAAACAAACTCAGAAGGATACAAAATAACTCACCAGTCACAGCCAACACCTGAGTGCCACGATAAATTATTGTCCAAAAGTTGTGTGATCTCTCTGCTGCTCGTGCACAATGTGTCACAACGATGAGAAGACATGTGCGGAGGGAGCCCTGCGCACTGGGACAATAGAATCTGGAGGGACCGCGTCTGCACATACAGCTTCAGATTGGGCGCAGCAAAGCAGGTGCAGCGATCGTAACAGCGCTCTCCTCGAGCAGACACGTCCTTCCGAGGGGTGGAAGTTTCCCTCGCTTTCGTCTTCCTCCAACTTGCACAACGAATGTTACAAGACTTTCTAATTGTCTCTCCTTGTCCCATTTGCAATTTACGCAATGCTGGCAGACATGTTGTCAGAAAAAAATGTTTTGCTTCTGTTCTCATGGCATCAGAAAAATGATTTTGTGGCCAAGATCGTCAAGAGAACATGAAATCGGGATTGAACCAGACCACCAGATTTTTTCAACTTGTTTTTGAAGAAATGTCCGGATAAATCAACATCCCGAGCGAGCTGAGATTGAGCGAAACTTGGTCCACATTTGTGCGAAGTCACACCCAACATCCAGTGCGAACAAAGAAACCAAACTCTCAACAGAAGCTGTGGCTCGATGAAAGTTTTCAGAGATTCCGTGAAATCACACTTCATGCACAGGAGAAAGCTTTCAATCACGGTATAATGTCCCAATTCTTGAGGATCAAAGAAAGTCTTCAGGTGCGAGAGGAAGTGGGCTGCTCTCCAACGCTTTTCATGTCGGGTTCCTGCTCAGCGCTGGGGACGTGTCGGCGACTGCGCCGTTTCCTGCGTGGGCACCTCAACTCTCGGACGAAAACATCTTCATCAACAAGGCACCAGAAGTGTCGCAATTCAGATTTTTCACTGAGGGGCCTCGCATTCCTGTGGAAGCCAGTGACTGCTGCGTTAACATATCTCGGAAGGAAAAATCCACTCAAGCTCTCAACAAAAGGCCATATCAATCAAAGCAAACAAAAGTGGTGCAGTCCCCTGGTTTTCTCACAGTCGCACGTGTCAAAGAGGCATGCAGCCACGACAGCCAACAGAATCCTTTCCATCACGTTCTTGACGCAACAAAGCTCGCAATGCTTGAGGTAGATATTTTTTATCTGTCCCAGTGTGAGTCAAAGCGTCTCTGTTGGCGACAAAGCGAGTGTTGTGTGAAACCCCTACTGTGCAGAGAATTATTCAATCAGAGTTGACCGTAGCTAAGCTTGTGGGGTGCTCCTCAGATCAAAAACCACTGGCCAACAAAAAGCGTGTCACAGCAGAAGCTGTGCACGAAGAGCCTTGATGTGAGGGTAAAATTTGCTGCCCCTGAGTTCTCATGGCACAGACATTGGGCTCTTCCGCAAAGGCACAAGAGAGGCAAACTGGACTCTGAAAACAAGCACTCAACAGTGTTTGGTCTCGTTGCTGCCCCTGACACGCAGATGATTTTTGAGTTTTTGAGAGAAGACCAGGGCCGGGGAGTGTGTCCGATTTTGCATGAAGTATGCACTGCCCAAACAGCAATTAAAAATTTGTTCGGGTGCAGGCGTAATTGGACGTTCACGATGAGGGCAATTGGTCAGCTACTTGTGAAAAATGCAACCGCTTTGTTTAGACAGTCAAACTTTCTTTTCAACTACGAGTATGGTCACTGTAAACAAGCTTTGGCAACAACACCGCAGTCACATCAGAAGAGACTGTGGGCATTTCTCACCCATGAGCCGAAGCGTTGCATTTCCCTGGCGTATTCGTGTGACGTTGAGGCACGCCCTGATGTGATTGTTTCGCACCACTGTACACGTATTCACACACTGCCTTCTGTGCTCTCAATCCAACAAATTGCTTTCCGTCTGTTCAAACGTGATCCATAACCTGACAGCGGGAAAATGTTTGTTCCAGGTTTTTGATGTGGGAAATGCTACTGTTTTCAAATTCTGAGGGTGCGGACACACCGAGTCGTTTCAAATTTTGACTTCGCTGAGTACTGCAGACTCTTTCTTTATCATTGCGAGAAGCTCACGTACTTCTCCGGAGCTTCACTTCAAGTGTTTGTCGAAGTGAAGTGGGTATCAAATCTGCTCGTGGAACCCTCTATCCCTGTGTTTTGTTTGTCTTTCGTTCAAAGAAAAGCAACGAAGTCCCAACGTTGTTCTGCTTTTGGTGATTTGTTTGCGCCTGGTGCGGTCAAGTGATGTTGCTTGAGGTCAGACGCTGCCACAGATTTTTCACGACAGAGCGTTGTAAATTCACCCATGGGAACGTTCGTTCATGTTTTGCTTGGGTTCTCTTCCATTTGGCCTGAAAACCGAGCGATCACGTTCAAAACTGGAACCTGGCACCACGTGCAGATGCATGAGGGACAGTCGACGGCAAAGCACACGGCCTTCGACAACACATATTCACTTGCAGACCTCTCTTGATGAATCACGCGCGTCAGACTCCCAGCGCTCCCTGCAGTTGGGTCGCGTTTACAAGTGAAACCACATAAGGTGACGGTGAATGTGATTCCACATTCGATGCACATTTGCTTGACCCTCAGTAGGCACATCTGTCAAACTTCAGAGATCTACGAGAAAGTTGTTTTTGGCTTCTCCCCGATGCCCGTGCAAAAATATCAACTCTTCTCCGGGGACTGGAGAGGGAAGGTGAGCATCCTCCCAGGGATGGAGGCTCGGGCCCAGACGACGGAAGCCGGGAGCCGCCAATGAGCGGCCAAGGAGACATAATTGCAGCCGGCAAACCGCTGCGGCTGAGTGTTTCTGAGTCGCTGGTTCATCACGTGCCGCCAAGTGTAAATGTGCGCAAATTGTGCAAATTTGTCTCGGAGAAAAAATTGCTCGTCCATTTTGATGAGCACATACATTTCTTCTCTGCAAAAGCCAAAGTCCTTCGTCGCAGATCACTGGATCACTGAAATGTTTGAAAGACATGTGCACCAATTGTTTGGGAAGAAAGGGATGATTTGGAAACAGTGGGATGGCAAAGCCGCACTGGTTTGTCTAAGAGTCCAAATGCAAATTTGTGCGAGGTTTCTGCCGATGAATTATGTCGTTCTCCCTTGGAGGATGAAGCTGGCTCTTATTCAAGACAGAAAGAATATGCCGGTGCATGCCGGCTTGAGACAAAAACAAGTCATTTGCGAGGTAATTGATAATAAGTGCTCATTCCACCTAATCCGGGCCTTTCTTGTTTTACAGCTCGAGTTGCGCTGTTGTCCTTGTGATCAGGGTCTACTGCTGCCGCTCACGCAGTCCAGATGGAAGCCACTTCAAAGTCATGGGAATTACGCGAGGATGTATTTTCCTGGGACACGAAACGCGCGTCCACGTAAACTTGGAAACGGGTTGCGCTTCAGAAATGAAGAAAATTGCACAATTCCTGTGCTTTGTACTCGGCAAACAACAAGGGCCAAACGTGAGTGACCTTTATCTGACGCAAAAAATAAAATCCACCCAAAAACGTTCTCGGGCGGACATGTGTGGGACCGTACGTATCAAACTTCACGACACGAAAATTTGCGAGAAATGTTGTTTTTCTTCTTGTCGCAAATCTTTCTTGTGAAGTCGGCTCAGCGTGATCGTCTTTCACCGTGTGACGCTTTCCGTACTGAGAAAAGGCGATCGGCTTGACCTGATAACTGCTGTGCAAACTGACAACCTGGACAGTCCTAATGAGGACAATCAAAATATTGTGTCTTTTGAAAGGTCAAGCAGAGCACCTTTGTGCACCAAACAGAGGCAGGAAAAACAAAACTGACACAATCCTCGCGAGGCATGCATGAACGTGTTGTGAATGTTTGGTTCTGGAATTTGGGTAGACAAGGCAGACATCTGCACCAGACAAACTTCAGGATACGCAACAGCCTCGCGAGATCCACGTTGCGTTGCAGCCGGTCGGGCTCAGGTCGTGTCGTTCAGAGCAGCGGGAGGCGCAGAACCTGTTCATGTTCGAGCAGATGTCGTCACAACACTTTCCATGGCAACCAAAAGGAACCTCAAAGGAGCAAGACGAACGTTACAATCGGATTCAATGGTATCAGCACAGGGCCGCAGTATACTTGAACAATAGTTCAACAGGGATCCGACTTTGTAAGACTCGTGCTTTCTTCCCTGTCTTCGCTGTTATGGCGGGAAAACAAAGGAAAGCATAGTGTGGCATTTAAATATTTCAACGGAGAACCATGTTGAGCTCGTAGGTCTCATTCCATTCACAAATAATTGCACCAACATCCGAAAAAGCTTCTCCAATTTCCCACAACGTCGCTGTACATCAGCTTCCTCTGTGCACTTCGCCCGGGGTCGCCCTGACCGTCTCAAACTACGACAAGATGCGTCCTGTGTTTTATAGAGGCGACATGGCCTGCGAGTTCATTTCCCGCCGCCTTTTCAACACGTTGTGGTCATTTTGAAATATTTGTGTGCTGGAGACTTCTGTTCGCAAGGCGTATCTCACACAAAATTTATTGTGTCACAGATTTTCATTTTTTCTCCCGGAGTGTCGTTGTTCCTGGGTCAGAAATCCTTGAAGAGATAGCTACAAAGATCTGACAACCCCACTTTGACACTGGTGCATCGCAGTCCTGAAGAAGATCAGGCCACATCAAGAGCGCCCTGGCTTATCATGAAGCCTCAGAATCCGGTGTCGACAATGACACAGCGCAGAGACCCAACTGGCTTTGACCACCCCAGGTGGACGGTAACTTTTCCTGCCAGTTATCTGTGAACCGTGTCAAACACAAATCGATCTTACGTTGTTGCAACCATCCCTTGTCAACAAGTGAGGATTTGTTTGACTTTCAACTGGAGTCATCGTCTCACATTTTGTTTTTGGTGAAACTCACCAATCCAGCTGGATCAAGGGCTCTCACAGGTCAAGCACAGAACACTTCCGACGCCTTTCAGCTCTGAGCGGACAGGAAAGGCCGCACAGTGTCACGACCTGACTCTGTTCACAAAGATCTCGCGGACAGGTCCCGAAGCTCCATGGCCTTAATTACTACTTGAGAGGCTCATGTAGCCCCCAGGGAACGGGCCCAGATGAAGAAGCAAATTGTCTGTGGAAGGTTTAGCTCCTACAGGTGAGGCAGAACTGCAAAAACTGAGCTTCTTAATTCAGATGGAAATTTATGAAATCTTGATGTGCGTGTTGTCCACTCGAGGGAGAACAACCAGAAGTCTCGGGGACATGTTGTTTGTTTGCTTGCGTCAGGATGTGACAACTCTTGAAAGTTGGCACCTGAAGCTGTGTTGTATTCATGGTATGTTGGGGGCACTTGAAGGCAGATAAAGTGCAATTATGGCTGTGATATCCTTTGGTAGTCATCTTGATCAGTTTAAGTTTTGTATTTTTCCATCAAATGGTATCTGAAAGAATTACTGCAGATACTGAGTTTGGAGGCTCAAACCTGTTCTTGGGATTTGTACATATTTGGTTCATCAGAGCTGAGAAAAAGACCACAACGGAGAGGTCACATTTCACTCATTGAAAGATGTCCGGGATGGTGTGCCCAGACATTGGGGAAACAGAACAGATGGGGCCTCAATGAGTCTTCTTACCAATTTTCAAGTTGCCAAAACAATTGAGCGCCATGTCACAGCCTTTCAAGATTGGTGTCTTGGGACCCTCCTCCATCCTCTGAGTCGGAAGAAGGCTGGTCAGGTTCACACCTGTAGGGGGAGGGGCACATAAAAAGGTGATCATGGGACCACCTTTCCCTCAGGTTGGACTTTGGCTGGTCACATCTGTACCAAGGTCCCCAGTTCCACTGCAAAGGGGTGTCCAATGATGAGCTTGCCATAGAGGGTTCCATGACAAGCTCGTTACACTCCACCTCCCAAACAGGACTGTGGCTCTGGAGATTTAGTGTCATAGTGATTTGCTTGCAACGCTTCGGTGCTTGCAACGCTGCACCTCGGGCTGTTTCCATTGGACAGAACCTTCAGTTGAATTTCGAGTTTGACAGCAACACGTTCTCATCATGTCGCATTTTGGGGAGAAATCATCAGAGCCTTACTCCCGTGCAAATTAAATGCATTTAATGCCCACCAAATCTAATTTTCTCACAGCCATCTTATTTCCTACGGGTGTACGAACATTTATCAGCGTTGACAGAAAGAACCTGACATTTGATAAATTGAAGCCAACCAGAAATGAAAGCACAGTTATAACGCCTGGCGGCTGAAGACAGTTGATCGTGTGTCGTTCTCCAGAGCCAAGTGAGTGTTGACTTTTTCGCTCTCACGAAAATCCTACTTGCGTGTGATTCTTGATCTGAAACGTACCCGACGGAAAAGGTCTGAGGCTCAAGAACTCAACATTTTCTGCTCAAGTGTCCCACAAAATTCTCCCTGTGTAAGACAGGAAGAACACCCGTCATGACAAGCTACCTACGAACGGAAATCCTTGATTTCCGAGAAACAAGATGCCATGAAAAGGCTTCTTTTAATCCATTAGGACGAACTGTTTGTCTCCCGCTGTATTCTTCAACTGCTTCTGTGTACGAGTTATCAGATGTGGAAGGTAAGCACGGACAAATGCTGTTCGGCTGTGCAGTTTTCAAAAAAAAAGCAAAACAAATCCGACGTTTCAGGCGGATACTGATGGAAAAATTTTTGCTGCATTCACACGTGTTTATGTCGCGTTGAAGTTTCAGACGCAAACCAAAATTTGTCTCTGTTTTCTACCATCACGGTCCATCTGAAACAACGAATTCCGCAATGCCGCCGCGGATAAATTCACAGCAACACAAAACTGGATTCATGAACCTCAAGGATGTCTGTGTCTGTGTCTGTGTCTATTGGTACTCTCGTACTTTCCTGGCCCTTTGCAAAAATTACTCATAAAGTGGCTGTTCTGCAGAGAAAGAACGAAGAGTTGAGAACCCACAAAGGCGCAACACAGAGAAAATTATCCACTGTTCACAGAAGATCTGAAGATGTCATCAACAGCCTTGGTGATGCATTCATTCACCAGCACATGATTCTCCTCTTCAATTTTGTATCCATCCTCGACGGTCATCTCTTGCCTCTGGTTCTGAGCATTCAGTCCAGTTCAGATGGAAAGGAAAACCGCCAAATCAAATCAAAGCGAGTTGACTGACAGACGGCAGTGGCTATAACTCGCCGTTCTGAGGCAACAGTCCAATCTTCGCCCAACGCCCAATGCCAACACCACGATTACCTTTTCCCTCATTCTATTCATGCATTGCTGTTTACTGGAAATTGGGGTCCTGCTATTGCCCAGAAACACTTTACATTCTTCTCCGTGCCGTGTGCCCCCACCGAAATGAAAGACAATTAGGAAGATACTCCTATTTCTGTCATTGCGAACTGATATGATTTCAATTTGTGTCAAAAGCGTTTTCTTGCAGCGTCTTGGCAGTCATCTTCATCGCGCCTGACTCGGAAACACTCCAGGGGTTTCGCGCACGTGTGGGTTGCAGCGCCAACGTCGCGCTCCTGTTTTGTACTAAGACAAGGGGGTTGCAACCCCACAGACGCATCGCGTGGTTGAGACTTCTTTCACCCATACATGTCTCATCCTCATCCGCAGCGGCAACAACGAACATCTGACGGTGCATGCTCGTTGCCAGCTTTTGCTTCTAATTGCCACGAAATCAATAACAGTCAGAGGAAACGGAACTTCTGAAGGAGATCTGTTCAATGGTGTTTGTACTGAGGACCCCGAAAGAGTGCTGTGGCATTTACATATCGTTTACTACGCCGCTGAGTTCATTAGCCAGGAACGCCGGTGCAGTTCCGCCGCTACCGTCCCAGTGCAATTTGTTCGTGCGTCCAGTCAATTACTCATGCAGGCTACGGTGACGCTGTTTGCTTGGTTCACGAACTGACGATTGACGTCCTTTCTGCTCTTCATCACAGAAAAAAGAATTCTCACGCAGATTCCAGACAGAGCTTGCAGATCACAGGAGACTCCAATTCTGTCTGCGCAGTTCAGGTTCCTTCGTCCAGACAGTTTGTTCCAAGTTTCTGCTGTCACGAACTGAGCGACTAAAAATGTTGGTTTTTTGTTTCAAGAGAAAGTTGGGAATCCAGACATTTTCAGAATCATCTTCTGAGCGGCTACCACATGAGGTTCAATTTCAACCTCACGGAAGAAGCAAGACGACTCTCAGACGCAAAGCAATCATTGTGCAAGTCCTGTCTTGATTGTTACAAACATGGAACAGCAGCCAACAAGGGTTTCACTTGTTCATGCCATTGGCACCTGCAGTTTCCGAAACAAACAGGATGTAGCATTGCAGGGAAGGAACTAATCCTGTTTGGCGGCCTCTAATGAGCAGGAATCTTTGGAGCGCTTCTGCTGAAATGGATATTCTTCCGACTTCGTCACGTTGGCACAGGACGACTCCAGGACAAGTGACACCCAACTGATGAAGTCACAAAACAAGGAGTCACGTTTGTTTCTGGCTTCAAAGCAAGCCATATTCTGCAATCAGTTCGACCCTCCATCCTTATGAATGAACACACAGCCCGGCACAGGTGACAAGGTTCCGCTGTGACAGGCCGAGGTGCAGCTGCTCATCGGAGGACGGACCACATCGGCCGCATAAGGAAGACGAAGCTGCCTCAGTGGGAGCACAAACAACAGGCAGGTTGGAAGAGAGGTTTCTGCAAGGACAGAGTTTGTGTTTGTTCCAACAAACAAAGGGGCAAACCGAAAAAAAAACAAAACAAAGGAGAACCTGATTGGCAGGAATTTGAAGAACTGATGTCCCGTCTCGGGTTTTCGGGCACAGATTCTTCTTTCTCTGGGTCGTCAGATTAAATTGCGCACGATTCGATGTTTATCTCTCACAGATCCCCACACTGACCTTGTTCTGATTTGGGCCCAATACTGGGGCAGCTCAAAGGCAATGTTGTCTGGTGGCAGTGCGCAGGCGGTCAAGCCGTTGGCGTGGCTCCGACCTGAGCGTGCGTTTTAGTGCCTCTACGTTGTTCACGGTTCTCGTAAGTTACCGTTTTGTACTCTGTTGTTCATGCAAAAAGGCATTCTATGCAGTTAAGTAAATGATGCTCTTCTATGGAACTCTTCTTGTTCTGCATGTTTCACACTGCTGGCCTGGTGCCACCTCGGGGCGTCCTTTTCAGTCAACGCTTTTCTTTGGTTCCCCCTCACACAAAGTCCAAAAGCTCAGAAAGAGAAGAAAGGGCATTTACGTTTGACGTTAGAAAGTTCCGGATGGATTTAATATTCAAGAGACATTGATTCGGGTCCTCTGAACACGACAGAGGTTCATATCGTTGCCCCTTTTTTCGTTTTGGCTCAACCATTGCTGGAAAGGTGTGGGCTTCATCACAAAAGCACACGACACCACGGAAATTGGTTCGTTTTTCTGGACATTTTTTCTGAAATGATCTACGTCGGCTAGATGTTTCCACCAGAAAGGAGAGTGATCTGGAACAATAGATTCGTTGGATACGGGGTGGAATTGACGTCACAATCGACAACAAAAACTGATACCTGCCGTGTGCCAAAATCTACAGAAGATTCAAATTTAATCAGTGTTTTTTTGGTGGGACATTCAACCAGAGATCAATACGGAATGTTGTCTTTTCATTTGATCTGAATGTGTGTGATAGTGACGAGACAGCATTTGAAATTATTGTGGCACAAATTACATTTTCCAAGGTTTTGATCAATCGGTTCCCCCACCTCTCCACCGACACAGGTTATCAGTTGGATGAATCTGGTATTGTGGAAACCTAGGTTTTGTGTGCCATGAACATGTGCACCATCGAAGGCTTCGGATAAAGATTGGAGGACTCTGCCGCACATGTCCTGGGCGGGGTTCTGCTGTGCTTCAAATGTGCGTTCGAAAGACGACTTTGGGGTTCCACATTTTGCTGTGAGTGCTTGATGCTTGCAGTGGGCAGCAACAATCAAGAAAAGTTCAATGGATTCACCGCAGACATGAGGCCCTGAGAATCTTTGTTGTGGATATCTGTTATTCTGATTCCTCTCCTGAGTGTATTGTACTGAGTGATGATATCACATCGCTGCCACTCACACGTGTGAAATATGATTTTATGAAAGCCAGATGGAGAAGCGTCTGCTGGGATAGACTTGCGTCAAGGCGCTGCTTCTCTGCATTATTCCTCCTGCTCGCACTGTGGTGAAGAATCAGCAGATTTGCACATGCAGAATGCTGAATCCTGGAAGGAACCAAAGATTCGCAGACGTGGGACATTGCGAATGCGGAAGGCTTTCTACTTGTTCTTGTTCTTTTTTCTTCATGTGGCACATGAGCACTGCAAGACTTCTTTCGAAAAAGAGAGATTGATGACTGACTGAATGCCAACGTTTTCTGCAGCGTGCTGTTTCCCGGCCTTCTTTTTTGTTTCACGATCAGATGTGCTCCTTCACACACTGATGTGATGTCAGCCCAACAAAAGAAAAGTTCCTTGGCTACGATACAACAAAAAAGAACAACAAAGCAAACGCCACCTTGCACAGCAAAGGAAAGAACGAACAGAGGACAGAGCAAGAAACTGGCTGCCTGGAGCTGCAACGATACTGCCGAAACTCAGGCACGCAATTCCCCGGAGAAGTATTTTGTATCTGACCCTTCCTGTGGACGTGCAGTTGATCCATGAGAGAGACAGTTGCTCCATGATTCCGTCCGCAACGATCATCTTACAACACAAGAGCTTCCCAGAAATTTCACGAGCCTGCTTGTCAGTTTTACCTGTTGAGCACAAACAATAGGAAACCCCACTCCCTGAATGTTCCGACGTGTGAGACAATAAGGCCGCGTTCGATTTACGAACCAGAAGGAGCCAGAACCAGAAAATTCTCGTCACCTATTGGTTGGCAAGATGCCAGGACCAATCAAGAAACAGGATTTTCTGGTTCTAATTCCTTCTGGTTCGTAAATCGAACACGGCCTTGGTTCTGAATCTCCTGGGGTGTAGGTCTGGAAGTTTTGTCTTCAAAGAACGATGTGGATTCATTGTGAACTGCCAGCCGAAGATCCGTGTGCCCTGAAGCCGAAGATGAGGCCCTTTACGCAGACAAACCGCCAACATGAGAACGTTCGACACCTGCAAATCAAAATCTTCTGTTCAGCACACAAAGCCCTGAGCAACAACGTTTCCTGTGTTCAGACAGAACGTGGAAGAAGAGCTTACACCTGCAGACGTTCAGCTCGTCGGCTTCAGATCCAATGAAGCTGCGTATCATTCATCTGTGGTCTGCGCTATTGCGTCTGGGTCGGTTTCAGGCAAATGTACTCGAAGATGGTCTCACAGTCAGCCTTGCACTTGGCAAGACAGAATTCGAGATGAGTTGACGTACACAGAAACATCTGTTGCCTGTCCTCTCACAATCAGAATCCGAAAACAGCAACCATCACACGACGTGAGCAACCAAGGCCACGGTTTCAAAGCGGTTCTTCCAAGCGCCTAACCAACGCCCGACCAACAGGAGTCTGGAAACTTTCGGCTGTTTGGCATTTATGAGAACAATCCACAGCAAAGACTTTGACGAAACTCCTCTAATCATCAATCTGCAAAGCTTTGATTTGCAGATGTTTGCAAAAAAGCAGCGATCAAAGTTCCTGTTGTCAATGACATAATCGTTCCTTTTCAGAATCGTATGATGATGGATTTCCACAAAACGCGTTATGAAGAGACATGTTTTGAAGAGATATGTTCGCTTTCCGCGCCAACCAACCACTGTTGACGGTGATCTAGATGTCTACACGTGCTTTGTTTCTGCTGGAACGGAGGTGTCGTTCGGTGACTGCTTGTCTGCGAGTCGCTATGGTTGCTCGTAGAACACGATTTTGTTTCAACCGTTCTTTTCTCGAACCTCAAAGCGCTTTCAGACGCTGTTTGACACAAACTTGTGAAAATAGTTCACAAACATTGACAAACACGTGTGGCGTCTCTTCTCTGCGTTTTATGCTGAACTGATTGAATTCGTGATGAGATCCACCTTTTCGAGGGACTCCACCCTTTGCAGAACTCGATCTGTTTGATGAAATGAACGGGTAAATTGCGACGGGAGCATTCCCGGAGGCCCTCGGATCATGCAGCGCTCTCCCATCAGAAGCATTGATGCACAGATGTCTTCTCTGGGACTTCTCTGCACCACCAGTGTGTTTTATTGTGCTCAGACAAGAAAATGAAGTTCACCAACTCTATTCTGCTTCGACTCCCAGTTCAGCTTCAGGCATCAAGGTTTGGCGAAACTTTTCCCGCACCTCCACGCGGCAAGCCAACATCAAGCACAGTTGAGACAATGATCCAACACATATTTCAACAGTTTCCTGCATGAGGATGACTTTTTTGTTTTGATTCTGACACTTTCAGCGTACTCTGTGCTGAGTTAACGGAGCCCAATAGATCCACATCGTTTCCGCGACGACTGTTACTTGCGCAATTTCACAGAAAACAAAGCACTGGATTCTTTCTGCGACGCGCAACAATTGATAATTGAATCTTCTCGCCTTGCGCTTTTCGCACAATTGCATTAGGGAGCGCTGCAATGAGAAGTTACAACACGAGAAATAGCAATCTCAAACAGCAGCAAAATTTGGACATTGAGACCACATGCACTTGAAGCGTCTCTCCCAGACGAATCCCCACGACAAACTGTGTGGTGTCACCGCTTGTGGAAGAGTCGGACTTCAACGAGTTTTGAATGTCTGCTTGTTCTTTACGTCGCAAACAGAACAGTCAACATTTTGCACAACAATTGCTTTCTGTTCAGAGACGAAGATGCGTTTGGGGATTGCGCAAAAATATTGCGTCTGCTTTCACCTCTCGAGAACACAACTTTCAAATGGAGACGGATTCTCTCGGCACATCACATCGTCTTTATTGTGCCCGTTTCTCTTTTTTGTTTCTCAGTTCATGGAAGCAAAACCTCGCAAAACGAGATCTGTGGTACAAAGTCTCTGATTTCGCCCATGTCAAAGCTTTCACAAATCACAAACCTCAGTCTGGTCTCCGGTTCCTTCCACAGCAATTCGACCAAATCTCGTATTGCAAGCTTGCATATGGTGTCTTCTCGTACCAACTCACCTGAGCAGCTGTGGTGGTGTTTGCATTCATCCAGCTCTGTTCTGCTCACTGTATCAAATGACAAACGACTTCGATTCTTTCGCCAAAGGCGATAACTCATCCCGGCCGCAATGACAGTTGGGAAAATTAATTGTCCTCTCGACCTTGTTGCGCCATCACAGCTTTTAATCTGCCTGTCATGTTGATATATCCGTCATTTGTACGAGTATCATGTTGCTGGCCTCCGCCACAACACTGTGTACCTGAGCTTTCGTTTTTAAAAAATATATAATCATCGAGTGAGGTGCATGGACGGGCGTGCCACGTACATGTACGCATAACTGGGTTGCAGCTGTCATGGGTGCGAGATAATATGACGTCAAAACAAATGTTTGGAAAACTACCATATTGATGTTGAAAGGTGACAAGGAATGAGCACTATCATGTCGAGTCCCCAAGAGACGAGTCGATGGGGACCGACCTTGTTCATTTCAAAATGACAAAAAATAAGTCTTGTGTCGGTGACTTTCCAGCAAGATTATTCTGTCCAGGTTGTCACTGAGAGCGTTCTTTTGGAGAACCATGTTTTTTTGAGAACTTGATTCACACCACAACACCAGAAGAGCTGTTGAAGTTCAGCACGAGTGAGTCCCGTCTCGCTGCGCCCGGAGTCGAGCGCCCCTGCTCACTTTGTCATCGTGACAGTCATTTGGTTCCTGAAAAGCGAACTGATCACAATCTGGTTCCAACAATGAAAAAATTGGGTCAATAACGTCCATCAGTTGCGGAACGTCGCTCCCGCTCAATGCTGTTCCCGGATCTCTTTTCAGAATCTCCTGCATGTGTGGCGGTGAGAAAAAGTGATTGGCAGAAAGCAATCGGTGCGGCGGTTGTGCGGTAAACAAGGCGTGTTGAGCGCAAGTATTGAGGATGCGCTCCACCCATGTACACATCAGCAGCTTCGGTTTCATTCTTCTCGCTTCCCTCTCAATTCGACGAGTCGCTCTTTATGTCAGGGTCGATCTAATTCATCATTGTTCCAAATATATTGTTCGGATTTTACCGGGTTTGTAAAAAACTGACGTTTGAATAATTGGCCCACATTATAAATTACCGTTTTCTGGAGTTCCCTGAATATAAGTACGTGTGCAAAATACGAATGAACCCTTTCTGCATAAAAACGAAACCTTTTCTGTCGCGCACTTAATTGTGATCAAACTGTTGGCAAGCCACACACTTTCCAGGTTCTGCCAGTTTTGTGGTTTGAGTTGAACCGTTGCAAAAAAAACCCCCAAGTTTCTTGTGGTTGCTGACTAACCATGCAGTCCAACTTTGAGTGCAGCCTTTGCCTGCACGCATGGACGTGAAGAGATCTATGAAGATCACGGCCTGAGGAACTTCGCACGAGGAACTTGTTCGGGGGATAACAATGACCAAAATAGCCGCGTCCGGAGCGGCACGCCCGCAGGGACGTGACGCGGGGCGGTCGCAGTCAATAATTGAGAACCGCAGGGCCAGAACGCTCCCGCATGTCCCCTGCATACTGATCGTCCAGGTGTTCCATGTTCAACTTCAAGGCTCAATCAGGTACATGTACGTACGAGTAGGTCTAGGATTGTGTTCTTCTCCCCTTGATTGTGTTTCGAGACAACTTCAACATTCAGCAATCAACCCAAGCTGAACTGGTCTTTGCTTCGCAGAGAGGAAGACAAAGTTTGAATGCTTCCTCAGAGCGATCCGCACCAGGAACAGTTTCATCTCCTGTACTGCGGTCCTACAGGAGAGGTCGCTGCTTATTTTCCGTAATCTTGTCCATGTACAGATCTTTTTCTATTCGTGTTTGGCTGAGACACACGTGTTTCGTGGACAGTCGCGCGGATCTCCAGGCTGTTCTCGCATTGAAACTTCTGCAGTGGCATCCTCGCCGCGTCATCCATGCAATCTGAGACAAGATCTTGGGAGCAACCTGGTCTTTTTCAGCACAGTCAAGACTTGGACTCGGGTTTTTCGTGCTTCTGTAAGTTTTCTAGTCTTTCCTTGGAAGCGTATAGCTGACCCTGCGTAGCGCTGGGAAAGCCACGGAGAAACACACAGACAGGCAGATCCACATTCAACTCTTGAGTGTTTTTATGCCAACCCGACGTCCAAAACACGTGTGTCAGCAAACATGACCGGGCTAATTATCCTCAGCGCGAGAGAGTGGACGAGATGGAATGCATAAACAGAGTGGACATCAGGTGATGCACTTTGCACTTAGGTACAGCGTGAGTCGATGTACACTGCAGGCATGGCAATGCTAACTGTGAGAGACACAGGACATGCACAACAAGATTTCTTGTTCCGGGAATTCAGCAGATAAACAAGGGCTGAATGTCCTCGTATGGGCAACCGTTTGGCTAACCCAAGGAAAGCACTGGACGCAACCTGCCCCGCACTGCTTGGACGGTGCGACAACATCAGTGGGAGACACTGCATTGTTTCCCGCGGCCCAACAACAGCTCGTCTCCTCAGATGTCAAATCACACGGGCCTGGCATGTGAGCTTCACCACATCGGATTGTTTAAAGCATTCCTCGGGGCCTCTGAGTGAGAGGTGTACAAATAGAGTCTGTATCCCCTGCCTTTTCATAACGGTCGTCGATAGAGTGAATTCAGTTGGCACAAAGTGATTCACAAAAGGGCTGCGAAAAGAAGACAAATGGAGAGAAACCAAACGGAGAAAGACAAAGCGCATGAACAAGAGACAGGGACAGGCAAAGAGACGCAGAAACTCGCAATGCTCGAATCTCAGAACACTCAAGCCAACTGATTCTTACCCCCAGATCAGAGAAAGTCAGAAGGATCTCGGAACACTATGCAGACTTGAGTTTCTTGAATAATTCAACCGGAAATTATTACTTCGCAGGCATGAGTGATGAGTAGTTGATTACGTTCAAAATCAGCTTCAGACTGTGATAATAGCGCAAGATATTCTTCCAGGCCGCGACTCATCTAAGCTTGTGGGAAATCTCTATGTATGGAAATTATACAATCTGACTGTGACGTGAATTGTGGCTTTGAACAGGCAATTTAGATGCAGGTGATGAGCAGGTTTCAGAGAAGGCAATCTTCAGATCTTCCCTCTGTTGTTTCAAAAGACAGCAAACTTGATTCATGAGGAGTAGCAAGAACAAAAGAGCGTAAATCTGCGACGTGCCTCTGCAGTGCGATCTCTGCCAGCATCACTTCTGCGAGCACACGACTTGAACCGGATTTTGTTTTGCGCTCTGCAGTTATTTCGTGGTGAAGAACGAGACCTGAGCGAACCTTCCTCCGGAGGAGGTGGCTGCACCTCCTACGTCCGCACGCGAAAGGTTTCCCAAACAACAGGCGAGTTCAGTCGGCGCTGCGGGCAAACCTCTCAAAAGAGCAAACGGAAAGATGGCAAAGTCTCGAAGGCTCTCTGGCCTTGAACGCTTTCTCAGAGCACCGCACGACAAGTCGCACTGAATTGGCTGATGTTGGAAGTGAAGTTGGAAGATACAGCCCTTTCCAAAGAATCCAAAAATAGCTGTATTGTTCCAAAAAACTGGAAATCTTTTCATGTGAAACCATCTTTCCTTTTTTGTGTCTTCTTCTCAGAACAAGGAACTGACGAATGACATAAAGAGTCCATTCACTCAACTTTCAAGTGACAATCGACATTTGTACCTCTTGTCTTTGTTGGCAGAATTGTACATTAGTGTGAAATTCATTGTGATGAATCTTCAACGCGTGCTTGGTCTCGTTTTGCACTGGTCGCGGACATGTTTATTTCAACAAAATGAAATACGTCGAACTGAGCGCTTTGATTTGCATCTTCCAAACCAACAACAACTTGTGTAATTTGTGTTGCCATTGTTGCGTTGTGAAAATGTGTGTTTCCGCTATTGCACCTGTCGGAAGACGGCCCCTGCATGCAGACGTTGTTTCAATGGACAAACGCTCTGCTCTGTTCAGCTGTCTCGTCCAGAGGAAACATCGGTCTGAAGCTTTCCTGAACATTGTCGGCTACAAGAATCGCGCGTGTGATCAGCATGCAGATCAGCATGCAGATACTCCGCGTTCTGACACCCTTCTCGATGGTTGATCACATGTTCAATTCATGTCACCAAGGGTCAATGTTGGTTATGTGTCTGTGGATTGCGTTGACCCGCCAGAAAATTAGAGTGTGGAGAATATTCGTCCGGGAAACATTCTGAACCACAGAAACATAAATGAGCCAGATTTAAACAAATCCACGTGGTACGAGTACGTCGATGCGCCAAACTTTCTAGCGCACACAGCTAAGTGCTCCTTTCAATTGCGACGCAATTTGTGCGATAAAATATAAATCAACTGAAATGTACCGTTATTTCCTGCACCTGTTGCGAATTGGTAGTTTATCCGTCTCTATTGCTGTCCAAATGAGCTCGAAAGTTTGTTCGTGTCTGCAGACAAAGTGTGAATTGTTGTCAGCAAAAAAGCGATCCCGAGTCAGCTGAAACACAAGATTGAATTGTGTTTGGTGTTCATGTGCAGCAGGCATTGCAATGAGTTGCGGAACCGAACACACAATTTTTGCAGAACAACGAAGGCTCTTTCTGCGAAACCCGAAAATTTTCGCGAAAGTCTTCAAGGTCTTTGATTCTCTTGTTGGTGAGTGCCTCGCTTTCAGGGAGAATGAGGGGAAGCGCGCAAGAAATTGTCTGTCACGCTGTCCTGTTCTGACCACACGTTCGTGTCATGATTTGGACGCGATGTCGTTTGGTTAAGGACCTGAACTCAGACGTAGTAGCTCGAGCAGGGTTGTCCTGTGGCCGAAGTGTTTTGATGAGCTTGACCCTCCCCCACACCCAACCCGACCCTCGCTGTGTTTGGAGCGGCACCAATAGGGAGTATAGAGAGGTTTGGCACACTCAGCTGCGGCTCAGATAGCAGCTCAGCACCGCACGTTTGATCTGTGGAAAGCTCACAGTACACATGGAACAAACATTCAGTGGCAGTAGGAGACTCTGGAGGTGTGTTTCAAATGATGACTAATCACAGCAGACTGTGCACCCGTATGTGTTCGGGTGATAAAACTGCAGGTGACAGTGGTGTTTGGTTTGGCTGCATTTCTTTCATGGTCATCGCGCGGCCTGCCCCAGTAACGTCAGCCACGTGAGACGGAAGACAGGTGGACTGGCTGAACCTCCTCAGTGGTGCATCCGGCCGAACGAACATTATTGTCCCTCCTAATCCAGAATGAAGGGTGCTGTTGCCTTCCGACTAACTTGGCTTGACGGTGTTGGTGTGAAAATCGAACGAGCCCGTAGTTGTGTGCTGAAGACAACACAATAGCACTCCTTTAGCGTTGAATCCATAAATCGTGTTGTGCAGAAGAAGGGAACCAAAGCCGCAGACAGGAACTGCGCAATGTCAACACACTGTCTAGATTTCCATTTCAAGAGAAACAACAGAACAAAGACCATTTTGCATGGGCTCAGCACAGTTTCTGAATATGCATACACACATTCTCGATGACAGGAATGTAGCGGTAGTTTGTGAAGACGAATGAGAATTGGGCAATTAGAGCATCTGTGTACTCAATTTTAATCGCTTAGCAAGACAAGTCTGTGCATTGATGAAAGAGACTTTTTGCCATCTCCTTTTTTGCAGGGTCAATTTTCTTAGTGCAATCGAAATTTGATCGAAAACCTCTTGATCGTAGTAAATGGATTTAAATTGGTGTGCACTGCTCCTACCATGTGGCGACTAGCAAAGACGACGTCCATAACAGGAACCCCATTCCTCACAACACAATATCACCATTTGTTTTACAACTAATTACCTATTTTCAGTGAGCATTTTTCAATTCATAGCGTATTTACAGTCCCAACAAATCAAGGCTCGGAGCCGAGCTCTCTTGAGATGACCAGGTCTCATGTCACAGCTGTCGCTGCACAGTGACTGTCCGCACGCACTGCCCGGAGTTACGGACAAGGACTCAAGGAGAATCAGGGAAGAGGCCTGGACCTCTCTCCGTCTGATTCTGCTAAAAATATCCTTTGAGAGTTGTCTGATACCCGACACCCTGGCGTTCTCAGCGAGTGAACTCCAAAGCGAGCTGTGGGTGTGTTCTGAGTGCTGTGGTTCTGTGCACCGAGTGAGCGCGGAAACACTGGAGCTCAGTCAAAATCGTCACAGTTGGTCTTGTTCTCGTGCCTGGCGTTGCTGTTGTGTGTGAGCATTCGGTGCATCTCTGCTTTGCTCAGGTCGTCGTTCGTCATCATGGTTTTGTCCATCGCGCTGCTCCCTGCGTGGGTCAACATACTGTGCATCTCGGACTTGTCTCCCTTGGGATCCTTCACACAGCGGCTGAACATGGCTTTGAATGTCTGTCTGAACGCTGCGCTGACTGCACAGTACAGCACGAAGTTGAATGCGAAGTTCGTAGCCTGTAACATGTTGGTGACCTGAGCTATGGTCTGGCCCAGCTTGCCCCAGGCAGCGTACGGATTGATGTATCGCAGGATCTCAGAGGGAGAGACCAGGAACAGGAGCATGAGAACGATAATCACCAGGGTCAGTGTCACTTTATGACTCGAGTCACGCACTTTCTGTCCATGCGCAGTTCTTTTCCGGTTCACTGTTGCTTTCTTCAGCTCCCAGATGAGGCGCGTGTTGCACACGGCGAGAATTCCTATGGGGATGAAGTCGGCCACAATCGCCCAGATCCACTGCATGTACAGATTCAAGCACTTGGCCACCTTGCCCTTGAACCTCGGTCTGAATCCGAACATGGGGTGCTGAAAGGCGTCCAAGCAGAGCTCGACCTCGATGTGGATGAAGAACGGAGACGTGATGAGCGCAGAGATGAGCCACACGACGACAATGACCAGGATGGTCCGAGACGTGGACAGCGTCGACCTCGCGTGTAAGGGATAAACAACGACGATGTAGCGGTTGATGGACATCGTGACGACGAGCCACGTGCTGATCATGAGGAACAGATTCACCACTCCCAATCCATAGAGTTTGTAGTAGAGCTGATACCGATGACTCCCGTCCACCACAGGCAGCTCTGTACCTACGAAGGAGTGTGGAAACACAGCGAGGCAGAAGATCATGTCACTCAGCGCGAGAGCCACCAGCCCATAGGTCGCGGACTTCTCGAGTCGGTCCATGCTGCTCAGCATCCGCCGCCTGGTCAGGACCAGCAGGTTCAGGATGTTGCCGACGATGCCGAGGAAGGAGATGATGGGCAGCACCGTCTCGAACCAGCCGTGGCCGTGCTTCCCGCTCTTCCCCATGACCGCCATCAGCGTGTCGTTGAAGGTCGCGTTGTTGTCATTGGCGACCTGCATGATGCGCCGGTAGAACTTGCACACGGGGGTGCCGTTCCCGCCTCCGACCCCGCCGCTGCAGTTTCCGTCTTCACACATGGCCGGAGTTGCCCGGCGCAGCCGCAGCCCAGGCGCGCAGTGATGGATGGGCGATCCTAATTGAGAGTGAACCTGCGGAAGAGAAACAGGAGAGAATTGCATAAATACTCCGTAGTCCCAGACAACGGGTCGTGTGCGAGTTCTTTGTAGTTTTTCCTGGGAAGCTTCGTAACTTGAGCTTAGGTCAACACAGCAATTTGTCATCAGCAGTCTTCGGGTGATTAAAGAAAACTCAATGAACACGTTCGTTTTGATTTACAATGTTCCGTGTGCCCCGAGTGTGCTCGATATGCCCTGCAGCAGTCTTTGTTGCGTGCACTGAGGGCACGCCCAAAGTGATGCAGAGCTCTGGAGGTATGAGGTGCGGGACAAGGTGTGCATGGGATGCGCGGAATACGACAAAACGAACGCGCTCAATGAAGCCATCAGAACCTTCTTGGCCACCACAAGTGAAAGACAATTTGAGACATATCTACATTTGAAATGGATTCCCCCCAAGAAAACAATCAGTTTCACGTTATCATCAGTTGTGTTGTCACAGACCTCTTCTTTCCCTCTTCTCCTCTTGCGTCCATGCATCTCCGTAAAAAGCCGGAAGAACCTGAGGCAGTTTGATTCGACTGCTGTGACAGGCGTGCGCAGATTGTCAGGTATTCTTACTTGTCCATGAATAAGACTGAAGCAACACGAGAAGGTCGGACAGAAACACTAAACGGTATTCTGCAGGTCCATGGATCACAGGAACGGAATGCAATTCTCAACCGCTTGTTGAACCTGGTCTATACCCCGTCAGTGACAACAGTAAAGCGTCAATGTCAGAAAACCAGCCGAGAGGAAAGCTATGAAATGGCACATGGCACCCATGGAAAACACAGCAACATTTCCATCAAAGCCTGTCTCGCATCACACATGATATTGCTGAAATTATGGGTTCTGTTTTAACCCTTGCCCTGTTATGTAATACTGCCAAGCACAGATCTGTCCCAGCAGCGGTGAGAGCCACCCAGCGAGCACTTCTGATAATGCCAACTTGTTCCGCAAAAGCCTCACTTTGCTCTCATTGGCAATTTGGTGTCATTACAGTGGCCTGCTGAGAAATGAATATCCGCAATTTGTGATGCTTGACTCAAGTAGGTTGGGAAGATAATTGCCTCGATCAGTTCAGAAGAGGCTTGTGCCGCTCAGGACAGATCCTGCTGTTGTCTGAAGGAATGAGAACAATTTCTGCTGTGCCTTTTTTGTTTGAGTGTGCGCTGGACAGTTTGCTATCGACTCAACCCCGCAAACAGCACTGCGGAAGCGCTTGGGAACCTTCGGATTCGGAGACATCGAATCAAATCTCTCCAATTTCGTTGGCTGAGGGCAGGTCGAGCCTTGGAGACCAAACTCCATTTTCTATGAGTGTTGAAACAGGTAAACTTCTGGGTTGGTCACATTGCACTCCCTGTAAACTTTGAAAACTCGAACAAACTGCGATTGTCATCACTGCAGAAGATCCAAGGAGGCGACCCCGGCCCGGCCCCAGACCTCTCAAACAATCTGCCTGTTTTTTGGACGGCTGGCAACAAAGTCCCTGTTTGCAAGTCAAAATTTTCCAAAGCTGAAATTGACAGCTCCTTGGGTCGCCCCTGCTCCACACACAATGACACGAATGTTTTTGCTCTTGCACAAATGCATGCACACATTTTCAAAGGGTCTTCCACTCGCGAAAGAGCACCTTCCTTTGCAGTATTCTTTTCTCAAGTTATATGCAGCTCGACGGTGCCTCGTGGGAGAAAAACAGCTTCAATCTTCCCAAAAATCTGCGCCTTAAAGTGGCACAAATGGCAAGATTAAACGCGCGGAAATTTTCGCGCGAAAATGTCATTCCCGACCAACGGGACTTGATGTTGGTTGTCAAAAGAGAGTGGATGGAATCGGTAACAAAATTATATCCTCATCACCGTCACCTGAAAGCCGACACTGTGCGTCCGACCCCGAAGGAGCCGAGATTCAGGTGAGCGAAACCCAATTGTCAGAACGGGATTTGCCCGCAGAGATACGGACAGAGATGAACAGAAGCCCAACCACGAGGCACATGTCATGTCTCACGGACCTGGACCTTGTTCGTCAAAAGTGTTTTCCAGTGCAGATTACACTCGTACAAGTGCAAGTTAGGTCGTCACAAGTTTGGTCAAAGAGTTCGTGGGCTGAACACCAAGTAGACCGTCTGCATTCTTCCGCATGTGTAGAACCTGGATGACCACAGACGACGAAACACAAGTCAGACAACCCTTTTTGTGCACGCTAGCACTTTGCATGAGAACGCACAAACCCCCACCCAACCCAACCGTGACAGGAACCGAACCACGAAGCTGAATGAATGGAGACAATCCCTGACCAAGCAAAACGTGCTTGTGGGAACCTGAACGGGGAGACAGGATGCTGCTTTTACACAGGTCCACGCATGGTGGTCTGACACCTTCTTTGTGGTGAAGATTTGGTGAACGAGGGGCTCAATGGAGTCGTACTGAAAGTGCACTGGCTTCAAAGTGCGTGCAAGTACGGCCAATGTCAACACCTTCAAAAAACAAATGCTCTTGTGTGCAAAGCCTTTGAAGGTTTCCACACGTATTTACTTGTATCTTGCTTTTATCTTGCTGGGTTTCGTAGACGAGTTGTTGGAGAAAGATGGGGTACACAGACAAACACTTTCAACACATACGCGTTGAAGTAGGAATCTGCGGATCCACTGTCTTTGCGAAATCCTTTGAAATTCTTTCCTGACATGAAAGGCCCTGTTGACTTTGGTGAAGGTTTCCTTTCCCGAGACCGTGATGCGACTGCTTTGATTTTTCATTTTCAAGGACATCTTGTTGGCTTGTTCCTTTTGTGCATGTGTGCAGAGCAAGATTACAGTAATAGAATCTGGAAGTCGAAAAAGTTCTGAGATGCAAAATCCTTTGACTTCCGAGTTGCCTTTCAAATGAAACAAAACAGTCTTGGGAATTATGAACCAGCAACTTTGATTGTAAATGTGAAGTTTCCACTGTCTCCAACGCATCTGCTGGACAGAGTGAAATAGATGGATCCTGCGACATAAAAGATTCATGATTGTCGGTACACGTCTTTTCGTGCGCTTCTTGGTGCGTGGATCTCTCGTCCCTTGTGAGACAGTGCGCCTTGGTTGACCAATGCAAGGAGCTTACTCTTGCACCCCTTCATCCATTTTGCAGAAGCCGTGTTGCTGCACGTCCTCTTCGCGTCAGGAATGTTGCTCTGACGGACGCATGAACTGTTGACACCCCTTCCTCATCATTGCACATTTCGTGCACTCTTGGAAAAGGTCACACGCCACAGATGTTCAGCTGCACCTCGGACTCTCCAGCAGTCCAAACATGGTCGGTCCAGGTATGCCCCTCCCGAACCAATCTTGGCTCCGCCATTGAGATCAGTGTGTTTCGTCTGTTGGAAAAGCTGGATGCAACAGAGGAATTGACCCACTTATTGGGCAGAACGGACAGGGAGGGAATGTTGCTTTTAAAGTATTAACACAGAAAGGACTTTATCTGCACTTGTTTCGCCTGATATTTACGGATCTAATCTCTTTTGACCGCAGCGCAGTGTCGGAGGCTCGGGGGCGCACGGCGAGTTGACAGTGATGGTAAGCGCTTCTGAATGCCCGGTCGTCAGCACTTCATCACCAATTGTCGGAACTTCAGACACAACAAACAGCGCCAAGCTGTTCGATGACGTCCATCTAACCCGGGAGGGAGGCGTGTGTGTTCAACATGGCACACTGCCTCTGGCCTGCAAGTGAAAACGTCTGACACCAAAATTTAGATTTTTGTCAAGGAAAACAGACACAGGATGCAAAAAGCATCTTGACCTGATGGCGATGCAGAATCTACATGTTCTCATACAACCACGCGCACATCCCTCCCCTGAGCAAGCGTGCCTGTTTTAACCGGAATGATCGAGACATTTTTCCGAAATGATATCGTCAATCCTCATCTGGACCGCGTAGACCCTGGTCAGTTTGACATTGTCCAGCAGGACATTCAGTGGTCGCGAGGGATGGGCAGATAATGGCATGAAATTACCTGGGTGGATGGGCCATCAGTTTGCCGCTCGCAGTGTGGAACAACCTGGTCCTTATCTTCAACACGGCTTTCAACACAAGGGTGCCAGATATGTGACGACACTTTGTGATCAAGTCCAGAAGGTTGGACCCTGAACACCCGACTTCTCACTTTCTTTGTGCTCAAACACGTGTTTCTACGACATCTTTGCACGGGGAAGGCTCTCATGAACCAAATACAGGTTCGAGCCCCTTGCCTGGCACAATTTCCACCACTTTTGCATTGTATTCATTTTCTGCTTCTGCCTGAAATGTGTCTTTGTGTTGGTGAGATTCATGCACACAGGCTCTCAGGAAAGATGGATGAAGCACTACATGACACCTGTGGGACAAACTTCCCAGAAAAGGATGAAGAATCACCCAGAAAAACTTTTGTGTGTCTCAGCGGAATTGCTTTTCATTTTCTGCATTTTATTTAGAACGTACAACTTAGTTCTCTCTCAGGCAACTTCAGCAGATCTCAGTTTTCTCTCGTTTCAAGCGAAACTGAAAGTTTCACTTTGCATTTAGATCCAGATGAAAGACCTCTTTCCTCCAGACGAGTCAGTTTCTGATGGCTTCACTTTCTTTCTCGCGTCGGGAAGAGTCGTATCCTCCAGATGAATGGCTTCTGACAGCTTCCGTTTCGCAGGAATCTCCACGTTTGGCGTGTGACACAATCGCTGAAGCTGAATCAATGGCGACTTTATTGGTTTTGGGCCAGAACAACATGTGCGACTACAACACTCACCAAGTGGTGCCATGCAGCCGGAGGCATGTGTGGTTTCTGAAGAACCCTTCAGCGTGGACGCACGGAAACCATTTGCAGAAGCCCATTTCAGCTCCAAATTGCGGTATTCGTTCGAAAGGTCTTGCTTGCCCAGTTGGACATTCTTTCAGATATTTCGAACAGGTCGAACCGGAAGTCACCAGTGCAAAGCGTTCATTTGTTCGTCTGACAATTGTGAGTCCGACACGTTCGAGACATCACGATTCATGCAGTTGTAACGAGCACAAAACAACCAGAACACGAGGAAATTCTTGAAAAACTAAGACCTTTGTGATTTTTTGTCAAGTCAAAATTGAGCATGTGCATTTTTGAAAAATGAGAATCACAAGAGGAACTTTGAAGGAGAAGATTCTTACAAAAGACCAAGACAACAACAGAAACCCACAAGACGGAATGCGTCTTTCTGTGCTGTTTTTTCTGAAATCTTAATGAAGGTAGCGACTGATGAACGAGAGGAACTAATTGCAAATTGCAACGAAATAATCTTGGCATCAGCAAGTCTCGAGGTTTATGTGTCGATCCTGACTTTTCTCCATTTCTTTGAGGCAACATCTGAGCAGCAGTGGAGTAAATCTTGGTGGAGTTGCTCAGAGCTGAGGAAGACTTGACTGGGAAAAACAGAATCATACAAAACTGAACAAGCAGCACGTTTCCGTGTTGCTGCATTTCAAAAAGAAGACAACAATTGGCCCTTCAAAAAGCTGCAAGAAATCCATTCGCTCTGGTGTTCTGTCAAGAACGCCAAGAACGCCACAGAACGCTTGCATTAAGATGCGCTCAAGATAATTCTTATCGCATACATATAGAAAAACCTATATTGCTCTTAATCGTTCGAAACCGAAACTTCAAGCAATTTATCAGTCGAGGGTTTTCATGTTTGATCCACAGAAGCTGCAACGATCTTGTACTCCGTCAGACAGACAGAATCGCAATTGCAGCTGAGAACTTCTTTCAAAACGTTTCCAAATATTTGCTCGTCATGAGCTGCTGCAATATGTTGCGATAATTGACAATTACTTCAGGTGTGGTGCAAATCAAAATCTCTGTTTGGCGCAGCGACAAAGCCGTTGCATGATGTACGCTCGTACGAGGCTTTTCTCAGAAGTCGGGATTGGAACCCGTGTGAGGTGTCACACCCACTCGTGTCCTGCAGCTCTTCGTCCAGGGTCCCGCTGGGACATCACACTTGCGCCGAAAGCGCGACGAGGCAGAATATTCATTCCTCTGAACTCAGTGTCCAAGTCGCGGCACTCGCATTGGTGAAAGCAAAGCGAATGTGTGTAAGGTCGGTGTTTGACGGAACGAATTCACTCGTGTTAGATTCGTCCTGTGTGGTTGGCTGTGGCCGGCCACTTTTTATGCAGTCGATCTTTCTCACCAATCCGCACCTTGTGCGGTTGCAATGACGCCAACATCGACCCAATTGGAAGCAAACCAGAAGAATTGTGCTGTTGGCCCTTGGTATGACAGGGACAATGAAGAATTTTGGTCCACACCTCACGACACAAATCAACGCTCGCAGAGAACGACAAGAAGCACCTCCATCACGGAACCACCCACCCACCTGTGACGTCACGTGACCAGAGAGTTTCAGAAGCGTAAATTGTTTCTGTTCTCCAGCAAAGGCGAGCTCTGCAGAAGGCAAAACGAAATTCACTGACTGGCCATTTTTCGGCCACCAGGTATACCGCTGCTGCCAAACCTCACTGAACACTCTGAAAGCTTGTAATGCAGCCTTCAGACATCTGGTTCTGTCATCTCCATTGGCTGCTCATCTTTGCACCCATTCCCCTCACAGAGGAAATGCCAGAGAATTTTCGCAGACGGCTCTGTGCCCGCGGGGTGAAACAAACCACCAAGGGTTTCAATCAGTGTGCGAATATCGTACAGCGATGCGTGACTTTTTCCCCTTTTCCACTCCAAAACCGGAAAAATTCGGGCGAAATGCGGCGGACGTGAAAACCCGTTCAAGCTGCGGGCCTCGAGCACTTCATGTCGAGTTGCGCATCGCCGACTCAAGTTGGCAGGGTGCGGGACACTCAAGCTGTGTGGAGATTAGAAACCATAACTGGCAGGAAACAAGTCTCCACGTCACAAAGTCTACTCAAAAGCACCAACGATCAATTTTAGGCGACGATTCCGCCCAACACGCGGCCAGGAATGCAAAACAGAACCGAACAATTAATTGTCTGAAAAGCAGGATCTATCACCTTGAAATCCACCGCTTCAGGTTTCTGTATTTTTTGAGACACGAAGAATTTATTTGTTTCACTTGGAATTCCAAAACAGGATGAGGGTTCACTTACTTTGCAGTAGAAAACAAATCCAGCGTGAAATGGGTTGTGTCAGCACACTAATTCTCCTGTGTGTGTTGCGCCAAGAATAAATTCCTTGTTTTTCTCCGCACGAACTTGGTAACTTTTATGCTTCTTTAGCTCCGTTTAATGCGCGAGCGCGTCTCTTTGCAGTCGCTCCTCATTGTTGCTCATTGGGCTAATCGAGTGCGGGTATTGGAGTTCGTTAGGAACCGTGCTTATCCGTGTAACGACTTGAACACGACTGAGCGCAACCCGCTTCCACAGCCAATTGGCTTCGTCAGGGCACCTTTGTGCACCGTCGCACGCCCGCCACGCAGCGATGCAGCTTCACGCATCGTTCTGACGCGGCAGCGCCGCACCCTCAGCAGCGTCGGACGGGACGCGCGGTGCACACAGCCCGCCTCAACATTCACATTGCATACGAGAAAACGACGCAAGCGCTTGAAAATGCACCTTTGGGTCAGAATGCCGGACCAGGCATTTTGGCACTGCGGAATTGGTGTGAAAATGCCCGTCTCTGCCTTTGGGTGGGTGTGCCCCACCTTGATTGGTGATGGCTGATTCTGTTGAGTGAAACCAGGATCTTGGGGCATTCTTAAACAGGGAGTCATTCCAGTTGTTCTACGAGTACTTGGTGAACTGAGGCGGGGCATTCTCAACTGTGTCCAGCAACGGGACTGGGTCAGAACTGCGTGAATGAAAGTGACAAAAATGCAACCATTTGCTCACTATATTGAAGTGTTTTTTCTCCTTTCCCTCAGTGTTTGACGACAGAACCAATGAATTCCGCTCCTCGCACCTAGGACGGCGCCGCCGTCTCCTCTCCGCCAGAGTACAGCTTCACTGTACCTTCCGCCCCAGCGAGCACGCAGAAGCGAAGTGCACTGGACCCGCGTCGCTGCGCACAGGCCCCGTGTCCTCGCCGGGAGACAATCCGATATCGCTCACCGTCTCAACATCCACCCAAAATCCATAGGTGCTCACCTGACAACCGTCGAAGGACTTGAGAGTCTGGTAACAAGTCTGACGTCACGACGAAGCAAACAAAGCCACCTGACAAACTTGGATTGTGTGCACGCGTGGTTTCTTTTCAATAAATTGAGTGTCAAATAAAAAAAAACAGAGAAAGAGAGAGAGCGAGAGAGAGAGAGAGAGAGAGAGAGAGAGAGATCCACGGCGACGTTGCAGAGAAACTTCAAACAAACTGGGGTTTCTCGCCGAAATTGCACGTGACATTTTCCAGTGTATTTTGATGCGAATTAAAATCGCCCTTGAACGTCATCAATCAGACAAATTAAATCGATTGGAATTCAGTCAGGCGTCAGCATCGAGGCCTGCAACTCTCGCAACTCAGATTTTCAAACTTCGAAGAAAACTTCACCCGAGTAGCCAGGGCGGGCTGCACGTGTAAAAATCTGCTTGTGTTTTGCGCGAACATGTTGTGCTGATGTCAGAGTGGCATCAGGTGGTCAGGCACGGGATTCGAATGTGTAATCTTCACAAGGCATCAGACCACACATTGTGACTGTGCGCGACACATTGCATGCCCATATCTTGCTCATGTCACAATTTCTAAACCGAGGACAACTGTTGTGCAGTTTATCAAAGGTCATTCGGTCTGTTCGTCCGCAATACATTTCATGCACTTTTTCCCTTGTAGATTCTATCGAAAATAAAACAACATCGTTGTTTATTTCACCCGACAAACCGGCAAGGTTATCCAAACCATTAGTGACGAACAAACACATCGACAGAACTTTTTCCAAGCTTGTTGAGCTGCTTTTGTCTGCAAAGAGACATCCTTTTCCGATATTACGAGTTTTGGTTCCGTTTGGTCGGCTGCGCAAAGAAAACAAGAACTGGAATCATAGTCTTTTCACGAGATCAATTGGAGTATGACCACGATCCATGCGCCATCAACGCCAAAATGTTCTCGGATCACGTGTTATAATTTTGTGTGTTTTCGTGTAAATCAACGCAGAGAGACCCAGCTTCATACTCAACTGCGCGCATTCAGGCAGCAGTTCAACAAATCAAATCAGCATTTCCGCTCCATGCTACATTAGACGATGTTGTGGAAAACAATACGAGCACCAGCCCTGAAATGTATTGTCTTCAATGATCATCCAGACATTCCCATCTCGCTTCTCTTTTTTCATGCCGCATCATGTTGATGCATTTCACATGTCTTTGTTTCAAAGGGAATTGCTCTTGCGAAAAAAGGAAAGATGAAAACTGAATGGGCACCATTAGGATTTGCTTTTTGTCTGACTCTGGATTCTCTCTGGTCTTGTTTTTTCGCGCACTTTCAGCTGCTTGGCTGTTTAGCAGAGTTTCCCGGCGCACGTTAAATTTCTTGGAGGTCAACAATTTGGTCAGAACATTGTGGCACTTCGGGGACCAAATGTTGACAAAGTTTGAACTGATGATTTGTATTCGAAGGCCATTCTCCCTCACTCCCTGGAGAACGGCGTCTTGTCGAGTAATCCAACTTACTTCACACCCACTCGAGCCTGTCCGTCTCTTCTGTTTTAATTCAGCAAGTGAAGTCTCACGGGAAGCCACAGACTGGATGGTGTTGACGGACGGACGGAAGGACGGACGCGGTGTGAAGCTGTGCGGAGCCCGCGGCGGAAAACCACCTGATTGCCGGGTCGATGCGACGGGTGGGTCGGTCGCCCTGAGCCACCTGTAATGGAACCGAGCTGCGCATCTCCAGACCCGATTCAGCTCCACTGATTGATTCGCCCGGTTCAGGTCCCTGCGCACGTTCGCAGATTCACCTCTGTGTCCTTGTGAGGTTGCGCGGTTCTGCCTGCGCAACAGCTGAGAACCAGCGATTATTCGTGTGAGATCTTGTGATCCATTCGCAGATTGTGCTCGTTCGGCATTGCGCGTGGCTTGAGCTTCAGCACGGAGGTTCAGCAAATAGGTCCGCTCCTTTATCGACGTGCCCCAGATTGGTGTCACAGATACCATTTGTTCTTGGAGCAAATTCAGAGCAACTCGGTCGTCTGTGGCACCAAAATATTTGGGCACCGCACGTGTGGAAATAAGGAGCGTGCTGAACCTCACCAGTGAAGAATGCAAACAGTGCGCGTGGCAGAAAGGTTCCAAGATGGCTCAGAACAGTTATTTTGTTTCTCTGTGATTTGTTGTTTGTTTTTCTGCAAAATGTCACAGAAATGTCAGGAGCGAATGGGCTTCCTTCATCAACACGCATCTGAAGCAGCGACCGACTGTCAGGAACACCCCCACGCACGAGATCACAGTTGCTGGGCTGCCGTTCTGGTAACGCTCCGGGGCAAGGAACCTGTATCTACCCCGCAGAGCTGACGCGAGCGCATTTGCACAAAACACAACTTGTTTCATTTGTTTTTGTGCGTGGGAGAAATGTTGCATGAACATTTCAACCTCTTCAGAGCTGTTTGTGGAACAAAAGCTCTGCATGTTTTTATTGTTTGTTTGAGATTTTGTTCTCAAGAAATACGATGTGTCTGCTTTCATGTTTTGAGTGTTTTCTCGAACTTCAGAGACTTAGAGTTCTATTGGTTTGTTCCAAAACGCACGCGTTCACTCAAATGTGTTTCTTCCATTGCACAAAGTGTAGGCCACACGGTACGTAGCACGTCTAGACACATCTGAAGCGGTGAAATACCAGTCTTCATTGATCTCCGGAACAACGAGCTTGTGCATGATCGTGATGGCAGGTGAAACGCAACAGATTTGGCTTCGAGTCGTCGACAACATAATGGTCAATCCAAATCCAATCAATGTCTCTCCAGTCTGCTGGCAAGCCGACTCCTGTCTTCGTGTGGGTTGTGGAAATGTCCAAATTGCTTTTGTGAGTGTCCACTTGCAATAAACGAAGAATTTTTCTTTTTTGTTCATTCTCTCCTTTATCTCTGAGGACGACGACGACAAACACCAAGCCTTCAGTGTGACAAAAACAACGTTGTATTGCTGGGGTTTACCCTGGATGTACTGGACTTCTTTCTCCAAATTGTTTTGCTTGTGCAAAATCTACATGGGGGCATCATAACTGATGATTTCTCACCAACTTCAAAGGTTCTAAATATAGTGCAGATGAAAAATGTATGCAGACACCATTCCACACATTTGGAATCCCAAGATCCAAATTGGAAGCGTTCAGTTGCAAAAAACTTCGCTTGACATTGTGGTTGTGTTGTGAATTGGACTCTTTATTTGTTCGGAAATTCAATTTCCCGGGCTGCGCGCGCGGGAGGAAGCCGCCGACGCCACGGGCCGAACCAACATGGAACCGTTGAAAACAAATTGAAAGTGGTGAAACGAAAGTCACTCTGACGGGTTTTATCTGTCTGCCAGATCACAGTTGTCTGCAAGGATTCTGACTCCAAAATGGGAAGTGACATTTGTTTCGACAACGTGCGCATTGAGATGCTATTTTGGCAGCAACGTTCCTGATTTCACTTTGTTGCTCCAGGGATGATCGGTCAAGCTGGGAGACTCTCCAAGCGAGATCGTGGTTGCATGAAGAGGAACGCACTGGAGCATTGTTGTCGCAGAGATTTTGATTTCTGCCGGTGCTCCAAGGCACGTGGGTCTTGAAAGATACAATTTTACGCAGGTGCTCGTTTGTGCGCTTCCGTTTCTGTGGCTCTACCCTGAGGGACCAGGCATGCGGTATGTGACATGGGCTTCAACTGGCTCATGGTCTGAAGAACGATGGACGCCCGTCTGGTCTCATCATGAAAATTGGATGTTGTGCCAAATTTACGAGTGTGTGAGACCCTGAATGTTGTAGCACGCTTGGGTGGCATCGCTGTTACCGGAATTTGGCTGCGTCGCATTTCACTGTTCGCCACTCTGTTGTTCCCCGTTTTATGTGGAAACAAATTACACTGTTAATATGGTATATCCTGTTGCATTACCTCATTTGCTTGTGGTAGTTTCTCATCTGCTTCGGAAGACACCAACTCATCCTGTTCAACAAACTTTTTGCAGCTTCTTTTCAGGTGGTGGTTCTGTTGTTCTGGTGGCGCCGACTGCGGACCCGCGCGAAGAATTTTTTGGAACACCCCAGAAAGAAAATTTGGCCCATCCAACGATTACAGCCATTACGAGAGAGTCTTTTGAGGCCCTCAAAGTTCAGCTCAATTTTGGAATCATGACGCATCCACGCTCAAACTTAGTTTTAACGACTTTGGAGTGAAATTGAAGCTCCTTTCACACGATTAGCCCGGAGCACTGTGACGGAAGTTCGGTTTGATCACAGACGACCAAACGAATGAGGAGGATCTCGTGCAGAAGCGCACTCACAAGGAATCGGGTTGGAGTCCGTTCGAATTACGAGTGCGTCTTCAACAAGATTCCAAAGAAACTTTGTTGCCTTCAGCCCTCGACTTTTCAATTCAAAGAAGAATTTTGTGCTCATGTTTTGTGTAACACAACAAGAAATTTGAGCAATTGAACGTCGTCTGCAAGGTGATTTGTGGACAGTGAAAGGACGAGCGTCTGCGGCAGATAAATGAGACTCTATAGACGACAGCTCCACCCAAAGCCAAGTCGCGTAGATTGCCGTGTTTTCAACTTCACAACCCGGGGTCTCGACAAAGCCCCTCTGTGTGTAGTGGGACCAGAGGTTCGTGTCTCTGCCTGCCGCAATTCATTCAATGTGCGGGGCAGATGTTTGGCTCTTCAGACTCGGATCAAACACGGGCTTTGTGCGCAGAAGCTTTGAGACCTCGGCTCCTCTGCTGGAAAATCCCCTGCTCCACAACAATTTAAAGACCTTAATGGCGTGGGAATGCCACTGCAGATGTCTTTCTCTCCGCCAGCATGTCGTGTAATCCCTACTCTGCAGGCAGGGGAGCGCTCATCAGTCATTTCGTGCACCACAGAACCTGGGCTCAGAACGTTCGTTGCAGTGTCTGGAATCTTGATTGTTTCTGTCGTCCACTTTCGTGTTCCTCCCAGTGCAAATAGGTGACTTCATGTGATTTCCATCACGAGTAGAATTTGAAAGCCACAAGCCCAAGGCCACAACTAAGTGAACTCACGTGGGTGGGAGCCTGAGCTCCTCTGATGTCAAAAAGGGATTTTTATCCCCTGGTTTTGAGTCGAAAGTTTTCCCTTCAAGAAACACAAAAACAAAGTTGAAGAAACCCTCATGGGTAAAATTCAAACCAGAACCTGGACGCCTACCCACCCCGAGGCGGGAATCACCGGAACATTGTATTTCATCAGTACAAAAACCTGTTTGTCGCTTCAGGCACATCCGCGCGCTGCACAATCTGCTGGTGATGCTGGTCACTCTTGTTGCTGCGCGTCACATTACTCGTATCTGTTTTGGAATCGTCGTCAAAGTGTCAAGTGTCGATCTGATTCAATTGACCAAAACAAGTTGTCTCTGTGAAGAAACAAGCTCGCACTGCAAGAGGAAGGGCATTGCAGGTTTCTTTTGCTGGCACTTTGTCTGGCTACATTGTCTACTTGTCAGCGGAAACTCTGCAGCTGCTTCTGGCCAAATCCACAGAAGAAAGCTCAGCTGTCACCGAGTCAGAGGAAAGCCGCTCTCACGTGCGGCGGCAGCGCCGTCCTTGCGGTGTGGGCCCTGGTATCAGACGAGAAACAAGAGTGAAGCGTCTTCGTTTTCAGGTCACAAGAGTCATTCTCAGTCTCTCCATGGGAAACTGAGACAGACTGCTGTGACGCGTGCGCCACAGGGCCTCGACCCCCTGTGGTCTTGTACTGCCAGATAAAAGAGATCCTGAGAGAAAAGAACCAAGGTCTCCATATCAATGGCAAAATGTGAGGAGTCAGTCGAAAAGTGGAGAACATGCTGGCCATGAACGCGCTACTGCAGGTAGAACCTGAGATACCTTCTGGCAGCCAAAACAGGTGGAAGAGTGTGTGATGTGCACTCGCCCGCGTATTGCTCTCAAGCCAATCGCGAGGACGGCACTGCAGCCGCAGCGAGAAAAGCCGCCTGCAACACCACAGAAACCAAACGTCTTGCTTGACAAGCAGAGAACCGGGCATTGTTGGGTGAATCAACACGCGGATGAATGATGCCAATTCACACAATATTGATCACATCAACCGCGAAAGCCAAACGTAATTAACCAACCCCGAAAACTTATTGAAAACTCAGAATCCCCCTTCAATACATCCCCTGCTTTCAATAACAAACTCTCAAACGCGCTTTACTCTGGATTGTGTGGTGCGAGATTGTGTTGATATGGAAGTCGGGAAAAAGAGATAAATTGCGATCTGTTGGTGGAGCTGGGGCCGCATTGCTGATGGAAGGGAGAGGAAGTGGATGCATCGGGCCTGTCAACTCGTCCCTTTCCAACTGGCACAGTTCAAACAGCCATTGCCATCAACTTCGCTTTCTCTCATGAAGACACCGGAACAGGTCGTGCATTCGTGTACGTGAAACTTAGTTGCGCTCGAGTTTCACCGAGCAATAAGAAATTGGTCAAGATACCGGTATGTTCTCCCTTGTGTTCTCGGGACAACCCTCTTCTGTCTCAACTTTGGCTCCAGCTGGATGACTGGAATCTGCCCCGCAGGTAACTCGTCTGCGTCTCGCCAGTGAAATGGGCTGGACATTCCCATTGACAAAGCTGTTTTGAACCACGTCTCAACAACCGGACAGGTCTGATCCACTGCATCCTCCATCTCAATCAGAAACAGCTCTCACCTGGTTAAGGCTCCAGACTGTCTGTGATTGTCTTTCATGATTTTGCTGCTCCAAACAAAAACAGGAAGAAAATGACTGAAAAATGATACTCAGCTTGCAACATGTGTGTTGCCCATTTTGACTTGCACAAGTACATGACATCTTGCCCCTGTTCCCTTCACACAGACACAGGACGTTCTTGGACTCGACAAGCGTTTCTCGTCAACCTCCGTGGACGGACATTTCCTCCGTGAGGTTCTCAGTTTTGGCAATTCACGCGCACGCAGCGTTCGTTTCGTCGCGTGGTGTGGCCTGTTCAACCTGTTTTACCTTTTCCGATTGGCAGCTGATGAGTGGCCCCTGAATTGGGTCCGTTTTGTCATTCCATGGCTGGCCGCTCGCCCAAGGTTTTCCTCGCCCGCCCCTCATCTTGAGTTGTGCTCAAGTTGCCTTCTGAGTAGAGAGGTCCTCGTGCTTCGACACACAGAAACTACAACAGCTTCGAGCACCTTGACCCATTGTGTTTCTGTGCAAGTCGGTCGCTAATTTGACACTCGCAGCGACCCACACGTGGCATGGACGGTCGGTCGTTGCTCTGCTGTGCGGATTTTCACCTCTTGCGTGACTTCGGTGCGTGTGATCTGCCGTGAACATCCCAACAGCACAATCTGGTGAAAGTTCCCCCGTTTAACGTGAGCTACTTTTGTGTTTCTTGCGTGCGGCATGGGAATCAAACACAAAGGTTGTTGACTAAGATTGGACTGTTGAGACGGGGCTCGTCCCACCGGAAATACGTACTACACGTGGCTCAACCTGCTTGTCATGTTGCAGCTCAACGTACCACAACAATGGGCATCATCGACAGCGCCATTGAATACTCAACGCAAGACACTTCACTTCTCTGTCCAGTTCGAGTGCCAGGTTCTCCGTGTTTCAGCGAAGCCTTCATGCGAGTGTGAATTGTTTTTTCCGGTGCCTTTGACTTCTCACCGCGAGGCCCGTCTGAGTTTGATCCGCCGAACAAGGTCAATTGAGCCTGACACACAGCTTCGTCGTTCACTGAGTTTCAATATCACAGGTCACTGAGCTTTTGTTCAGCAGACCCTCAGGTGCAATATTTGGAACTTGCGCGAAAGGGGAGCGTTGTCCACTCCACATACACGAACATAAAAAACAAACACACCTCTGATAGATTCAGGCTGGGGGGTGTGTGTCTGACCTCGGTCCCAGCGGGTCGTCTCTGTTTCTCTCTTTCTCTTGGATACACACTTCCTGAAGGTCCTTTTCCTCTCGTTTTTGCACTGCGAGTTGACTTCAACTCAGAGCTTTTGGAGATACTCTGACGGAAAGAAAAAAGATTCCGCAAATCGATCTTCAGAAAATTCCGGCGCTGATGAAAATTCAGTTGACAAACTTCGCTTTTTTGCCTATGGCACAGGACGACTGCCTGAGATCAAAACGAGTGGGACTTCGCAAGTTTCCTTCTTTGTCTTGTCAGTGGGTGTGTATTTGCCAAAAGGCCCAATTCAATTCGTTTCGTTCGCTGAAAAGGTCACGGGAAAAAAAAGAACACTTGCTCACAATAGCAAGGTCAAAAAGATCCGTCCAGTCTCCGCCAACATGTCCAAAATATAAGATCAACAGCACAGATTACTGAACAAATCATTCTTTAAATTTTGTTGTCTGCTTGTGCTGCCGATCTGGCAGCTGGGACACCACACGTGCATGTGCGAAACAAAGGCCGTCAAAGGAAAGATGCACACGCAACACATGCACAAATCAGATGAAGGGTTGACAAGAGCAGGAAACGATTACGATTAAAATGACGTCACAACGCAGGTTTGGAAGAGAAGCTTCAAGGCGACATGAAGGAGACGGTGAACAGTCTCTTTGAGCTGCCTCGGGGCCTGAAGAGCAAAGACCTTTCACTTCATTATCTTTGAAATGCTTTCTTGCGGCATGTTTTAAAATGGGATTGGTTCCGTCGCGTCGACGATGGTCTGAGTCTCAGACCGAATCTACGTGTTTATCAGGGACCAGCACCTTCAAGATGCCCCTTCCTTCATCCACCATTCATTAGCCCATTTCAGCTGTTGGGTGCAATGTTTGAGGACCTCACCCACCGCCGGTCCCTGTTGTTGTATTGGGCTGGCTCCAGTCTATTTCACCCAGACCCCATTCCAGACTCTTTATCACACAGTGATGTCTTTGCCGAGCTCGTTCACTAGAGTTGAATCCACTCAAATTCGTCCCCAAGGCCATGCTTGAGAAGTGACTTTATGCATTAAGCATGAGTGCAGTCCCTACCAATTCTCTCTCGAACACACAAGGGTGGATGCTGCGAAATTGAAATGAAATGGAAGATGAAGTTCAACGGGAATGATACTGTTCCCAATTCACCGGTGTTTGAAATGACGATTACAGGGGAGATTGCAAAGTTCCATTCAGGATGGAGGACCTCGCGCAAACAAGTTGACAACAGGGTCAGACACTGTGTTAGATGTCCAGACAGACGGGCCTCCTCGCCTTTCAGCGCTTCCATGTCATTTAACAATAAAGTTCTGAAGCTGTACAACCTCACCGTTTGTTTCTCCTGAGCGAACCCAGTGGAGTCTTTTTGGTGCTTCAGCCTTGAATAGCATCACCGCAAGAATGACAGAAGAATAAGGTCTGTTCGGTTCTGCACGGTGGAGGTCTGTACGAGCAGATTTCTCCCCACAAAGGTCACTGTTACCAACAAATCACTGCAGCAGAAATGGAAAAAAAAACTCTCCGTACTTTCGCTGCCTTCTTGGGACAACGTGTTCCTCCAGTTTCTGTGAAATTGTGGTGCTCGCGTCAACCCGGATCTGCCAACTTGCCTCTCAGTGGGGTTGTCTCCCGAATGTAAAAGATCTGGTGGAATTAAGGCATCTTTAATTCATACCAGCCCCCTCTTCTTTTCAAATTCAATCATCCAGCTTCCTGTGGAAAGAAACTCAGGCAGTTCTGTCCCTCTCTGTATTGACAACCTGCCAGTGGCGTGTCAAAGCGGAATGTACACAGCAAGAAAGTCTGGATCCAATAATTCCCGCGAAAAGTCGTGAATCCACTGCTAATGTGTCAATCTTCGAGCCATTTCTGATTCCGATCCGCGAGGCTGATATTGACACAGAACCGAGGGTAAACTAATTTGCTTGACGGCCTCGACTATCAAGTGGAGGCGGGCAAACCACGCGCAGAACTCTTTATGGGAACAGATCATCTGGATATGCGCAGACTTTATCCAGATCACCGGGTGTAGGGCATGTTTCAAGTATCCTGGTGTGGTGGAAATATTTATTCATGTCCCATAAACTCACATTCAATCCCTCGGGAAACAGACAATGACTTGCAAAGTGGAATCTATGTGAAGGGCGCAAGGGTAGTTGGCCAATGATCGTTCTATCACACAGACAAAGCACTGACAGATGCCGGAACCGTGGCTAATAACTTGTCAGAAATGGTTCCTCTGGAGGTTTCAGTAAATTTTTTCTCAGTATTGTGATCTGGCCCACTGCAGCCGACCAAACTCTTCAGCGGGCCCAAACTGCACGGCGTGCGGATTTTTCGCGAACAGGACGGAAAGAGCAGCCTCCGTAGCGCCTCTCACGACCCATCCCGTTGCTGTGAAATCTGAAGCAGGCAGACAGCGTCTCGGTGAATAGGGGCTCACAGAACGCATCCAGTCCAAAATTACGAATTTACCGATAGAATTGAGACCTATTGAGACCTATTTTCATGTTCTGTCAAAATTTGAGTACATTCAATTTTCTCTATTGACAGTTTCTGTAATGAAAGGCTCGAATCAGCTGAGGCAATTGCAGCGAGACAGATTAGTTTCCGTTCGTTCAATTTCATCTCCAAACCTCTTTCTGGCTTTTGTCGTTGACAAATTTGCTCCTGGTTTTGCGTTTACTTCTCTGGTTTTGCTCACAGTGGCACTGGTAACGCCTTTGCCTTTGACTCCCGACAGTTTTTGCTGTGGTGTGGATCCAAATTTTCCCTTCACGAGACATTCCGAGGAAACCTCCTCGCTGACCCCTTTTAACCAGTCCACACATCATGAAACAACCCGTCGTTTTCGGAAATTTTGACATAATCTGCCAGTCAGAGGCGTTCGTGTGTCGGTGCTGACGTGAATCAATGATGTATGACCTGCCTCACAAATTTGGAGCAACAATACTTGCACACGGTCCTTTCCAACTTGATTTGCTTCCCGCAGGATCAAAGCGGAACTCTTCGCAATTCATGAAGCAGTCAAGTTGCGCAATTTGTCCTCCGTAAATCAGCAACACATCTTCCTGCGGAAAATTTACTCAGAAATTTCTTGACAAAATTCTCGCCAGAAATACAGTGAACTTGAAAGTTCACACCTTTCCTTTCTGTCACATCAAGACTCTTCTCGTGGCGAACTCTGCTGAGGCTGAGTGACCCAATTCCGAGATATCCGACTCCAAGATTCGTCCTCCTTCATCCGGACATAATGAACGTCTTCGCTCAAATGTTCCGTGATTGGCAGATCTGACCAACGTACCCAGTGTTCTGGCCGTTGCAAAAGAAATTAATGATTTCAATTACGATTGACAGGGACCGTAAATCCCAATTAACCTCTCTTGATGAAACAATAGACTGGATCTATGACCCACTTTCCCGAGAAGGCCATCTCAGAATACGAAGCTCTTGTTCTACTGGTGCAGTGCTCAGCGAGTCGGATTCTGTTTGTCTGTCTCTGTCTCTATATTTTTCTCTTTCTTTCTCTCTTTGTCTCTGTGTCTCTCTTGAAAAAGACGGAAACGACGTCCTTGATAAATTTCACAACTGCTTGATGCACGATTGGGATTGTCGACTTTTGTTTCGGACTCCTGCAATGTGTAAATTAATGTTTGCATCTGGAAAGAGTTTGCTCATCAACAAATGGAAACTCCACGAAAAACATCGACTGAACAACCGTCAGCTTTCATTCATTTCATGCCCTGGACCCCTTGTTGCTCGAAAAACGTGCTGAAAGAACAAAAGCGAAACCAGTCAAGGACGACACTTTTTGGAGCATTGAACTTCTTCAGTCAAGGACGACACTCGCAGTGCATTGAACCTGCGTGAAGTAGGGGACACACTTGGCGCTTATTTCTGACTCCTCGCAACGTAGACTGGAGCTCATTGTTTTTCAACTTCTGGTGCGGACCTGCAGGACGGCCTAGGGGTTTCATTCATTCTCCACCTTTCCTCAAGCACGCGACAACGCACGTACATGTAGATTCACGTTTCAGCAGACTGAAATCACGACTTTCGCTGCTCATGAGCACGACGTGTGAGCATCAACATGTCGTTCCATGCAAACATTTTCTCTTTGAGTCCGTTTTCGTCTGATAGGAAATATTTTTGTTTGACGTTTCTTTGTCTGTCGTTCACCTGTTAAAAAGCACCGTGAGTCGGACTGGAGGAGTCAGGGAAAGTGTCATTCACCCTTGCGCTGACGGGTGCCGCAGAACCGAACAGCTGTCAGGTGTCATTTTTTTGACAGGCTTTTCATGACATTTTTTGAAGCAATAGTGAAGCCAACGGTGGAAAGTTTCCTTGTTCTTTGCTTTTATCTTTTCAAACGTACTTGCGTGGTGCCAGAAGGTTCGCAGAGATTCACTTGGTCGCGAAAGTTTACAAACAGGCCCTCCGTGTGCAGGCAACTTTGAACAAAATGTCAGAAGGCCTTTAGTGAATGTTCTCGGATAATATGAGGCTTATTTGTCCTGCGGCTGTCATCACTGTGTTCTCTTCTACCTTTGGAAATAATGTCCCAACAAAACCTTGTGACCTATGTGAGAGGGGCAGGGCTTTAATGGATGTGGACACAGTGTTTGCGCGACAGGACAGACGAGAAATCCACTCGTTGTCAGCACTTCTTCACGCACAGCACACACAGAAGTAAAGCTTTGCTGTTTCCCCCTCTGTCAGAACTCGACGAAAGATATCAAGAGAAAATTCGCCACAGGATGTGACACGGTTTTGTTTTCTTCCAAATGCCAAAAAGCAATGCCACCGCAGGTGAAGTAAAAAAAAAAACAAGCACTGCAGGAGAGGCCAAATGTGTTTTGTGAAAGTGGTGCGGCCAATTATCCGTTATGGAAGCAGAATCGTTTGGCGCGCTCTTCTTCTCACCTTGCATACACCAGAGGAGATCAAAGGCAGCGGAAACAGCCGTCGATAGAGCCAGAGTTTGTGAAGCCGAAATGTCAGAGTTGCAGCGCTGAAACAAGCCCCCATTTAACTGGTGGGCTCCAAGTGGCCCCTTTTTGGTTGAGAAAAAGAATTGGTGTTTCATGTGCAGTGTCTGCCACAGTCTCTGGGTGGGGCACACTTTGCTCCTCGTGTTGTCTGTGTCAGTGCTGGACCTCTCGCTGCAGCCACGTCTTGTGGGCCACGGACAGTTCCGTGAAAACTGTTGTTCGCAACACGCAAACCCATGATCCAGAGTGTGTTGCAATGATGGTGTTTCACAACAACTCCAGAGCCCCACAACCTGAACAGTGAAAGTACACGGCCAGTTTACGCATACGATGTTTTGTTCAAAGGAAGGAGCAGAACCACGACAACAAAAAGTGTCCAAATCCCCAATATCTCACACTTCACAAACAGACGAACTTTGTGTCACTTTTGTTGAGGCTCTGCGTTGTTTGTCCCTTCAGCAAAAACGATATCCGAACGCACTCGTATGTTGGTGCACCACAATCAGTCGCTTCATCTGAATTGCTGTCATTGTAAAAGTTGCAGACAAAAGCAAAGTCGTATCTCACATCGTCTGCTGATCAAAATCTTGAACCTGTGTATGCATGGGCCTTATGACAACAGGCTGTGTGCATGTTTCATGCACTTTCCTGCTCTTCTACGTAGTTGGTCATGCGCAACAGTGTCACTTTCCCACTCACAATCACCCCGAGCCCATTCGATGAATCCCCACGGACACTGTTCAGGCGCATATCCTGCATAAATGTCGCCCATACTCATAATCTACGTACAACCAGAATGCGGTTGCAAGACGAACGACCCATTCAGTGGTGACCTGCTATTATCCGCGTTTGGCCCACTCTACCAGCAGGACCCGAACACACAATGCTGATGTCGAAGCAAAAGAGCGGTAAAGAAGATTAACTGAATATTCAGTCAGGGTGCGCAGGCTTCTGTGCACGTCATGGATCCGGTTGAGTAGTACGAGCAGGTAAACCACCGGTTCGCGTGCGAAGGTTTTGTGCTGGGGCCGTGTTTAACCTGCAAATTGGGGTGCCTTGACTAGGATAATTTTTAGTGGCGTACTTCTGTCCAAGTTCTGATGCTGAGCGTCAAAGC
>JAAUXT010101095.1_pt1 | contig 65824 bp, 66 predicted proteins | sample 7278171 | NCBI WGS metagenome assembly JAAUXT01 (sample SAMN14350112, study PRJNA611818) | marine sediment metagenome | isolation source: surface marine sediment (1.8m) | place: French Polynesia: Moorea | collected 2018-08
AAAAACACCAAATTCATGGTGAATTCGGGTGGATGGTGGATGGTTCTAACAACTGTCGTCTGCTGCCCTGGATATTCCTGCCATCCAGTGACCATCCAATCGGAGTGGATGACACAAAAATCGTGTCGCCCAATGGGAACGGATCCGGTTGGTGCGACTGGATGGTGCGTCGCAGCAGAGAGTCGCAGCTGAGTGTGTCCCATCCATTGAAAATGCCTTGCAGTAATCGAGCAACCCGACTCCGCACTGCTGTGACTGCGATTCACCCATCCAGTCGCGCGACTCACCATCCAGATCGGGGTTCAGTGTGTCAGCACCCTCACCTTCTTTCAAGCCATTTGAACACGAGACTCCCAACAGCCGCGGGACACAGGCGAGACGAGACGGGTTCAACGTTGTTACACGCGCTGTTTGCGCAGTCAGGAGGTTCCGACGCTCAGGTCTCGTCTTCTGTGTTGCTCAGGCTTGGGAATGTCTGTGTGTGGGGATATACGAGTGCACTGAACTTATTTGCTTCACACAAGTTCTGTTTGAAGTCGACCATAAAAGCAAGGAGCCACGCGACACTGAAGGCATTCTCCAATCAGGTTTTGAAGGGTTCTCTTTGAAGCGCTTCAGACGCAACACCCAACAACACGAGCAGATGCCTGTCCTTTGTTTGTGTGATGCACGAACAACGTTCCCTTTTGGAACGTTTCCCTTTTGTCAGATGTTTGTGTGTGGGAGTACAAAGCGAGTGCGCGGCCCTTCCAGCTGATGAATGGTGAGACAGGATTGACCCGCGCTGCGGACAAATCTCCTCCCCATCTCGATCTCAGACCCTCTAATCCGTCTTCGTCAACACTGCAGGTCCTGCGAGGATATGTCGCGCGGCAATTGCTCGTGTGATTCTTTGAACTCGAGACAAGAGCCTCACCTCACCGTATTTTTCATCTCGATGGGCTGGGCGGGAGTTGAGTGTTTGAACAGGAACGAAGCTGCCACAAGAGAGCTGTGCGTCGGACGCCTCAAATTTCGTGGTGCATCCTTTTGTTTTGTGGCACTTCTTTTCCCAGGCAACGAGACAAGTCTTTGATCAACTGCATCCTGTTCAGGAAAACCACTGGGGTTTGGGGTGGACTTCAGGCAACAGCGTAGCGGTGAAAGACCACAAACTCGATCGAGAGACGAAGACACCCATGCATGCAGCAGCGTTTGATATTTTCAACGTTTCGCCTGGAGAGACGATATCGCTGAGATGAGCAAACACATTGCAACAGGATATTGCATTTCTTCCCCATATTGCGTTTCTGATTCCTGTTTGTAGTTGCCCTGAATCCTCTTAGACGCTCGTACATTCATTTTATGAGCTCCATATTTGACAGGAGGATTTTTGGGGAAAGGTATTCTGCTGCTGCTGTCTATTTTCGGTGCAAACTCATTCGAACTTTGGCGCCGTTCTCAAGATGATAACTGTCAGAGATCAAGGTGATGTGTTTTCATTTTATAGGCTGTTTTTGGTTCACAGCATCGTTTGTTGGCAACACCAGAGTTCACACATTATCAAGCACTGTCCGGGGCTTTTGAAAATGCAACTGGGAACCGAGGATGCGAACGATCCCCCATCAGTCTTTGTGATTGTTAAATAGCTCGCATGTGATGAAGTGGGACCCAAGTGTAAGATGCGCCACAACAACCTTTGTCTTCTGGTGGTAGTAATGAGGTTCCATTGAAACCTTGGTAAACACTGAACCAATGTTTTGGACGTACCCATTCTTTTGTTGTTTCAATTCCAGGGCAAAAAGGTGCGTCTCGGGTGAATAGGGTCTGTGACCTTGTGCTGCACACTTGCTCTGAACGTGGTTCGTACAATTTTGTGACAATTTCACGTCGCGAAGGTTCTCGTTCATATTTTCTCCTTTGCAAGTCAAGGAACTTGGTTCTGAACTCTGAGATCTGCAAGGCTTCGTGCAGAGAGCAATGCTGTGGACTCGGCCTGCCCTGTCGATGGACCGCACGATCAATGCAAAATCAGATGGGGAATCTCATATCCGGATCGCCTCACTCGGAATTCCAATTTGGTTTTCCATTTCATCTGTTTCTCCGCCGATCATTGCTTATGAGAGGAACCGTGGGTGATGACTGATGAAGTGAACCTCGACAACAAAATTCCTTCAGCTTTTCTGTTCCTTGATCAATGGATTTCCAACACCCCTTCTTCAGCGCTCATATCCCAAGCTCAATTCTCTCCTTGGTTCCACACACACAAAAAAGTGATTTTCAATGAGAAATACATTTTTCGAGAAGAAATACAGCAATAGAGTTCGCTGAACAGTGCCAAAAATTTCTGCCCTCGCAGAACCATGTCCCAGACTGGTTTCTTTGGACCTTCCTGCTGTGTGTTGTAGTTCCATCTTTCTTGCCTAGCACATCACACGGCTTTCGTGAATTCCAGAAACACATTGTCGGTACAGGAACACTTCAGCGCTTGTGGGACTGGTTGCGCTGAAGCTGCGAAGAACCTCACAAGGCTTCGACAAAACTCCATTAAATTTACCCCTCTCATGTTGACACAGTGCTTTCCTAAATCTTCCCATAATGGTTGTCCACGCCATTATCTCGATGTGTTTGACAGCGAGGCCATTAGGCTCGTGCAAATTTCGTCGAGTACTTGCGTGCTCACGTGGAACTCCTCTGCAGACAAGTGGAAGAGACTGCAGAAGGAGGTCACTTTTGGCTTTTCTCCATCTTCACCGACAGCCGAACAGGGTCAACAAATGACACTCACGCAACAAACACACACAAAATATTATCTGGGAATGTCGAGATCATTTCATCCGCGGTTCGTTTGATCAGTGTCACGAATATGAAAAATCGAGATGTGGAAGATATATTCCAGAGCAATAATTCAATGTCGACTGGCAGAACTGTTCAGTGCATGCGCTTTCAACTCTGCACAAATTCAATCAGTGCCTATCCATGTTCCCTGCATCAGCAAGCTCCTCAATGGTCTGTTGCCAAATTTCCCAAGGGGTTCAGATCATGAGTCTCGTTTCTAAACTCGTTTATTATGGGACCCATATTGCACGGTGTGTTTGTTGCAGTCTGTTGCCTCCCACCGAAGCAGCATGTCTGTGTCACTGCAGATTTTGAAAAGCACAGATTTGAACTGAAACCGTCAGTTTTCTGGCAACTCAAAAGAAAGGGGTGACATGAGGACGTGAAAAAGTTGTCCCCCCCCTCACACCTGCTGATTTTGAACATTTCTTTGGCTGTACGGATGTTCGCCAAAGTGAACATTGACATATTCGGACAAAACACTGCAGCCGCAATGCTAAAGCTATTGGCGTGTGTGGGAGTGAGGAACCATCGATTTAGCACCGCATCTGCCCCACGGGAAGTTCATCCTATTATGTTTCCTGCTCTTTGTACAAATGTAATCAGTATGAAACAGTCTGCGGACAGCTTGAAAATAAATCACCACATTATTCTCGCCTCGTGCTGTTTCCTTGTTGTGAAGCCTTAGAAGGAGCCATGAACCTTTGAACTGACCATGAGCGTTGGTTGCGAGGGTATTGTGTTTTCTTGCCTGCATGAGTATCAGATGAAAGTCTCCGGCTGAACTGTTTCGCTCAGTATTGCGCTGATCTGTGTGTCGAACGCACGCAACCTTTTCCTCACCAGGCCCCCAAGCAGGTCTTGAAAGATGGCAAATTTTTTCTGGTGTTGGACCTCCACCTGAACCGAGGTCGCAATTTGCACATGAATGATGGAGCGGGCTTGACCTGGCCGTGAGAGCAGCATATTCCTCCACCTATTTCCAAGAGCGAACTGTTTTGAGGTGACACCATGTTTTCTGAAGCGACTGTAATTTTTCATGTCTGATGTTAAGGTGCTGTTTTACGGTGGTTGCCTTGTGATCGATTTCAAATATTATTTCCTCTCGCTGTGATCGTCAGGGGCTCGAAACTTTATCAACCAATGTGATTGCAATGTGGCAGATCAAACAAGATAAAGCCTTGAGTACACACAATGGTTTCAGAACGAGCATGTAAGCTGACAAAGTGGACAGATTGATTTCACGTTGCTGCAGCTGCTTGCTTTGGCCCTCCAAAACATTCTGAAGATTTCAAGCTTTCATAATTCTCCATTTGCAGACACAAAGGTGCATGTGGAAGTATTTGTAAAGTTTGCTTCTCAAGGCTGTACCTTGTGTAGCCAGAACGCAACCAAACTTGTTGTTGTCACACCTGAGGTTCCTGGTTCAGGTTTCGTAGAGACCAGGGACCAGTGACCAATGTCTTCCTATTTTTCTGCTCCAACGTCTGAACTGACACCACAAGAATCTGTGGTCAGTAAGCAGCAGGTTATGGTTGACAACAAATGAGACTGCATGAGCCTTGGTCTCAGTTTGCGTGTTGGGTGTATCAGGAGAGGATGTGGGCCGGTCCGGCCGGGACGTGCGCAGACTGTTCATTACCGCGAATCTGATCTGCACGGGCATCGTGCTCAGGAGTGGCTCAGTCCGCGCTCCCCTCTGGAAGTAAATCATCTTGATGGGCTCTTCTCCACAATTCAAGGAGCGTCGAATGGACTGGATGAAGAGATCCAGCACTCAGAGATAGAGATGACGCTCTGGTGTCCCTGAATCCTCAACGTCTCTGAGAAAACCAGTCGACTTGTCACGACAAAACTTGTTGCTGTCAAGCTGGTGCGTCGACTGGTTGTTGGCATCCGTCGCTCAATGAACGTTGAACTTGCGTGTGTGAATCTAACATTTCTGTCCTTGATGACAAAATACAATCAGGTGAATTACAGCGTTACCGCACCGTTAATGTGATTGAAAGAAATTATGGAAAAAAGGGAGATTGTGGGCTTTATGCGAGTAATTGCTGTTCACAGAGCAGCGCAGAAAAATCACGAGCTGCTGCGCCAGACAAATGATGTTATTAGCTCAATTCCTGGACAAATGAACTCATATTGTATTTCACTTGCAGTCAGACGAGATGAGGTGTGCGTGTTTTCTGACCATTTTTTCTCGCCGAAACCGCACGTAGATCTATTCGACGAAAGAAACATGTCAGGAAAAGATGTGCTCAAAAAAGTTCGTCGCGAAATGGCATGAACAACAGAAACAGTTGCAACACACAGTGCAGGAAAGTAATCACATTTTCGTGTTGACGTAACGTTTTGAGTTTATTGCAAAACTTTTATTGCGGATTTTCTTCCTGTGTAAAGTGTGGCCTTTTCCGGAGAACTTAATTCACAAGGCAATAAGAGGCTTTGCGGCATAGAGGCTCGCCAACATCGGTATTTCCGTGGCTTTCAAGGTTTCAAATGTCAGCTGTAGCTGGAGCACTGCAGACTTCGCGAGACTGACGCGTTCGGAACTCGTTATTCAGTTTAGACTGGGAAGGGGGGTGCAACGCAACATTACGCTGGCATTCTCACCGACGAAGTTCCCGAAGAACCCATGCCAAATTTTACAAGACCACTGTACCCTCAATTTGCTTTCTGGTTAAATGAAGCCTGTACTCAATAACCCCGTACAACAAGAGTCCAACCAGAAGAAAGGATCCCATGATATAAAGCTTTGTCTCGATGCACAAGACATAGCTGTATCCGAAAGCCGTGGCCAACCCAATTGCTTGCACCATCCTGTAGCAGGAAAAGGCCGCTTCCTGTTTTTCAGCGAAGAGAACCCCGAACAAAGCTGCAAAAGGAGAACACGAAACCATCAGCAGTTGTCCTATGGTGCACAACACTGACCCTCAGCTGGTAATTCGGAACGACAGAAGCAGGTGCTGACTCTTATTCAACTTACTGTTGGTTTGGGTTTGCCAAATTGCGTCGCAGAGACCAAGACAGCCAGAGATGACGTAGAACATGGTCACATCGTCGTGTCGGGGTCTCCAACACATCAGCGCGATGAACAGACACACCTGGAACAACGTGCCTGAAACAAAACCACCTCCTGGTTGCACAGTTCTGAGAGTGTGAATGGAGCACATGCATACATCATAAATCTGATTTTCCAACGGAAGCACTTGGTGTTGTATGATGGCGAAGGCAAATAGATCCAAAACATTGCAATTTGTGGCATGGCAAATGGGGGTAATGTTTAATGTATCTTACCTGCAGCAATTATTGGAAACCTTTTTATGTGTTTGCCAATGTAACCGAGACACACCGCGCTCACCGATGTAACCACCCCGTAACAGATCATCACAGATCCTATTTTGTGCACTCCGAGGCTGCAGTTGACGTACGCCTGCAAGAGATAATGGATACATGTGTCAGTGGTTCATCCCCGCACGCACTGCTGGTCACATGAACCTTGCCTTCCGGGTCCCAGGAGCTTGTTGCATCATGTGGCAACATTCCACGACAGGATTCGACAGGATTCAAACACAAAAGCCATGCCTGCCTTCCCCTGGCATGTGCCATTCAAAACGAAAAATCATGCCAAAGCCCAAAATTCAATCAGGGTTTCTTGCACACTTGCCAACACATAACATGGCAAACCACTGAACAAGAACTCCCATTTGGTTCCGACACTACGGTTTGCCATTAGAATTTGCATCCAACACCAAGAATAGAAATTCAACAGACAAACTGACAAAAAAAAATCCAGTGGCTCAAACAATCCAGGACGGGAGTGGTGACAGTCTCAGAAGACATCTGAACAAACAGGCCTCATCTGGCAACGACGCAGTGGTCCATCAGTGTAAACTGTAAGCCAAAGGATACACACGACCTGCACAAGCTTTGAAGTTCTGTGTTCAGCTTAGTTAGTGTTCAGACACAAGACCCAATTCCTGAGAAAAGAATTTGAGGCGAGTTGTTTGGTAAGATTGAAGCTTCACAGGCAGTCTTTTCTCCCATCTCTCAACCCAGTGCTGCTGAAGCTGGGCTCTGCAGCTGGTTCGCAAAAGGTATATCCAGTACAATTCAATTTGAGTGATGAGATTTGTTTACCCGGCGATGTGGACGCCTGTAATGAAGTATGCAGCGCAGCACCATTTGCAGACAATACTTTGTCAACAGCATTATTCATCCTGTCACTTCAATTCACTCCAGGTTTATGTCGATTGTAAAAGCACATATCCCAGAGGAAATTGCCTTTTCCTGCTTTCTATCAGTCACGTCAGGCCCAGAATTCGTATGACTTGAGTGGATGTTTGCCAGATCTGTGCAACAAACTCTAAATTGATTTGGAGGTTCTGGGACTTGCGTTCCAGTCTTTCAACAACCGACAGCGCGACCTTCAGAAGGAAGATGCTTGTGGTGGGAACAAAGATGCAAGTTTGTTTTGTCAAAACCATTCTTTCAGGCCTTGTCAGCAGAAGACTCAGGCGTTGCAATGCGACCCTGACCTGTTCAGGATGTCTGTGTAAAGCAGCTTTCGTAGCCTTGACGTTGTTTCTCTGCCTGCACTTTTTTGCGCTTAGATTCAGGAGCAGTTTGGGCAAATCGTAAGACCAACTGTCAGTCAGACCATGTCGATGACGTTTTGCGTCCGGTTTCCAAACAAGTCTGCCATTGATCGTGCAATCACAATCAACAGAGGATCTGTTCATTGTGTTGAAGACGGAGGAGAGTTTGGAACCCACACCAAGGAGATGCTTCTGGTCACCAATCACAATTTAAAAGCTCGGAAAAAAATACTTTGCTTTGATTGTGGCCGTCAGACAGCAATATCAACTTGAGTGCTTTTCCGACAAGTTTCATTCAACTCTGCGAACTTTTGTGAAAGATTGGCTTTTAACCTTGTTGGTTCGCCATCTTGATGTCTCCAAGTTGTAATCGTGATTCATACCAAAATATAACGAGTGAAAATTGCTTACAAATTGACAAATTGGATTTTCTATTTATCGACGTTGTGCACTGACTGTATAATTGCAACGCAATCAGATAGGGCTGAGCCAATTTTCCGGAGACTGGAAAGCAAGGCTTCTGCTTGGGACCGTCATGCATAATTCATCTAATCAGGCCTCGCTTCACGTTCGCTGTCCCTAAAACTTGTTGGTGTTGGAAGGAAAGCAGCGCCTTATGCATTGCAGACTTGGGCCAAAGCCTGGCTGAACTGAAGAAGACAAAATGAGCTCCTCCGCAATCTATTGATTCGAAAGAGTGAAAGGGCTAGATGGTAATTTGGTGTCTCGAATTGTCAGCAAAAATGACTTCGACTTGGACTGAAATGGCCAGTGCCATTCTGCACCTTTTTCAGAGATGGGGTCAAACGCCTAACAGCTCATCATTGCAATTTAACAGAAGTTGCCTCAGCAGCTAAAATGCAGTTACATTAGCAGTGATTGAGGGTCGCGACGAGGAGGCAGGAAGTGGAAGCGAGTCAATTATCCGATGTGGTGGGTGTATGGAGACACTGCACCAAGAATCCCATCGACAGACAACATGACCAGAACAGCGAGGACATGAAGTAATTGGCAAAAGGAGAATTTGCAACCCCAGAAGCCTCTGTGTTGTTGGTTCTCTCCCAGATTGGCCTTTTGCATTGTGTCCTTTCATCTGCCGGGGAAGAGGCCCTTTCCAACACCGACTTGGCAGTCTTACATTTGCCAATTTCCGTGAACACACTTCTCACAATCTTTCCATGCCACTTTCAGTGGGATTTGTTCTTCTTGAAGAATCTCTCAGTCTGTCTGAACTGCCCGCGACAACCGCATTAGAACCACAGAAAGAAGGCTGCATCTGTACAAACTGTGGCAAGCTTACTTCTTTGGACAGCAGGTGGTTCGCTTTGGTCTCCTTTAGTTTTCTTATGATGACCCAGTTGACAGTGAACTCACCTTGGTGAAGTCTCCGAACACGAAGCCCTGATCGAGCCCGGTGAACAGCACCAGAGGGAGCAGCAGCTGCAGCCTGGGGTCCTGCAGCACGTGCAGCGTGGCGAGAAACAGCTGAGTTGACGACGTGGACATTGGGTGCTTCCCGTCAGTGACCATCACCTCTCCCCTGTCCAGCAGGGTCACGGTCAGCGTCAATCCGAGCACGGAGAAGCCGACGTGGATGCCGAGCAGCAGGTTCCGGATGTGGACGGGAACCGGAGCCTCCTCGTGCAGAATCACGTCATCGTTTGGGTACTTGGGCAACCCACATCCGTGCGACCCGCAGTTCAGGTTGTACGTGTGCCACGTTTTGTTGATGGCAACGTATCTGTCAATGTGCGTGTATTGGAAGTTGTATCTGTAGTCCGGCGGGTTGTTGGGATTGAAGGAGAGCACGATTATGGAAATGAGGTGGCCGAGGATTTGGCTTGATTGAAAGATGCTGGTGAATATGCCATTGAATTTGCTGATAATGGGTTCGTGCATTTGTTGCGTGCTTTGGGCGTAGCGTATTGCCAATGTGGTCAGATAGGTCCCCTGCGCACTCCACACAGGCCCGGTCAGAAAGCCCAGTAACAAGGAAGCCGGAATTAACATTAATCCATGCGGAAAGAAATTGATAGCAAAGTATATCACGAAGAGGAGGAAGCCTGCTGCAATAGTCCATTTGGTGGTGAGTCTGTGGATGAGAGGTGGGGCTACGAAGGAGGAAAAAACCGTCGCTCCGTACATGCAGCTGAGAGAGGCGACCCCGAGTCCACCTCTGGAGTTAAGGGAACTGTGCAGACTCTGCAGCGACACGAACGCCGTGAAGACGCACCTACGCAGAACACAAAACGAATCCAATTAGACAGGCACAAGTGTTTTTGTCAATGTTCCTGCTCTTCTGTGAATGACTGGGAAAAGAAGAGCCAACAATCCAGAAAAAAAGAAACCTTGACCATGGGACACGTAGAAAATGTCGAACCGTTTGCACCAGTTTTCTTTTTATGCTGCAGGTTTTGAGATACAGTTGATCCATTTCTGTGGGATGAAGCAGTCTCTTTGCGTGATATGATTCTTCGTGGTTGATTTTGAGGTGGAGAACATTACCCAGAATTACCCCGGAGAGTCTTGGGGAACCTGGAGTGTTTCGGTGCAAACAAATTGCTTTGGTATTGATTTCAGGAGGAAGAAAACGTTGGGACGACCTACATGAAGGCGCAGGACAGAACGATGAGGTTCTTGATAGCCCGTCTGCTGGGGTCAACCATTTCGTCTTTGATGACTGTGGCAGGAAGCATTTGGTAAAGGTCTCTGTCGATGTCGTGGTCGCGAGTCACCAGATTCTCGCGAGATTTGCCTCCGCATGACAGCTCTTCCAGGCACATGGAGAGACCGGGATTCACAAAACTGCAATCAAAACGGTCTCAAGTGGGATTTGTGTCCTGAGTTATTTCTTCACTGACGCAAAGTTAGAGAGCGTTCAGATGAAATCGATACAGCCGGGTGGAAGTCGCAGCATAAATGCCTGTCTTCAGTTTTTCAACATCATCAATAATGAATAGACTTGCCTTTTTTCGGGGGAGCAAACAAGCAAGTATATTCCGCCCTATTTGCATTCAGACCTACGTTCATACTCGTACTTCTGCTCTTTTTCAAGGGACACAATTCCCATTTGTTGTTCCAAAACCAGGTCAGGATTTTCACTGCACTCGGGGTTCTTGAGGTTTGCGCACCAGGGCAATAAATCTTCACCCAGAAAGAACCCGCCTGGGTTCAAAAGGAGACTCGGAAACATGCTGACCTGTAGTATTCCTTTTTCGGGGAGTTGAATGGGTGTTTGACGGCGCCATCGTCGTCTGAATCGTCCTTGTTGATCTCCGCCGTCGATGTGCAGGCAACTGGAGATTCCTCCTTCTCCTTCATTCTCATCTCTTTTCAAACTGAAGTGAATTAAATCACGTTGTGATTTATCAAATTTCTAAAGACTGGAAGAGACGTGCGTTGAGATCGATCTTTACTGATTGAAAGAAGGCTTCATAAATTTTGCAGTTCCATCCACCATTCATGTCGTACTGACGCATAAAACACTAGATTAATGCCTGAGCTGCAAAGAACCCTGAAAGGAAGGTAATGGCTTGCCCTGACGCAAGGCCTTTGTTGCAGGGAAATTTATTAATTTGAAGGAATTGCTTACACCAAGATTGTAATGGCTGCCTTTGTCTGCTCCAACAAAAGGGACACAACATTTTACTTCATTGATTCATCAAATAAAAAATCCCATTCTGAAGGCAATCTGAGCAAGACCAAAACACACTCGTTCTCCCAAACAAAAACAGTATCCGTCAGTGATTTGGTTTCACCCTGTTCCTTTCAAAAGCTAAAACAGAAATGACAGCTTGGATTCTTTCCTAGCTTTCCGAAATTGCTTTTTTCATCAAGTTTCCGTCAGGAATGGAAAGTGAAACGTTTCGCTTTTGAAGTCGCTGTCAGCAGGAGCTTTGTGCGCACGAAAGCGTTTATGATGCAAATGACAGACTAATCGTGAAATCACCTCGTATTCTGCCATCATTGCCCTTGAGAGCACAATTGAAAGCGAGGAAACTTTTCCCATTTGCTTCCAAGTTTTGGGACTGACGATTACAAAAGAGAGAAAACTTGTACATGAAAAATGTTTTCAACTTGCCGAGCACATTGTGGTCCTTGTGTTCTGCTCCAGTCTGTCTGCAGAGAAATGACGTTGAGTCCTTTTGTTCATGTTGCTGAGGAAGGGGCCCAGAAATGTGTTCCCATGGAACAGGCAAGATGCCTGTTAACTCTCACATAGAATTCAAGATCCACGAACCAGTCAAATGAAGTGTTCAGCACACTTTGAGCTCCCGAACAACGTCCCAAGTTTCAATTTCGTCTCTGTTTGATCCGTTCGACAAAAAATCCTCCAACACGATTTCATTTCGATCAACCATCAACTCTTTGCTGGGTCGTGAAGAAAACTCGTGTACTCACCTATTTCTGTTTGAACTAGAGAATTTCCTTCTTGTCACAACATCTCACGAGCTTCCGTGCATATTCCGCTGCTCTCCACATCCAAATAAACCTCTTCCGAGCGAAAACAAACTACAATGGGGCACAGCTTCTGTGCGAAGCTGTTTTTATGGTTCTGAACCACCTATCTCCGCCTGAGATCTATGCCGACTGCCATCGTTGCTGCAGTCTATATCTGAAAGTGCACATTTTAGGACCTTTGGGACACCAGACTGCACCGCTGCTGAGCATGAATATTTGATCCATTGCCTGCCTTCCTGCTGCATTAGTCGCACGAGGAAGCGGGGCTGCCAGCAAAAACACTGCGCCCAAATGAAGAAGCTCCACTCGTGTGGGACTTGTGGGCGGGTCGATGGTAGGTGATCAATATTTGTGTTGTGACTCTTCAGGGCGTCCGTTTAGCCTCTGGCCTGCTAAACCTTGTCCTGGATTTATCTTGGCTTGTGCCAATGATCCATGGTGAGCATCCCTTTTGCGGTCAAGCTGTGTCCACTTTGCCTTCGAGACCCATTTCATTGATTCGTGGCAGAAGAGTCAGAACGATGTTTCACACTTCGGGCCGACCTTTTGGTGAAACTGAACCTTCAGCACAAAATGATGTGTCATTGACTTTCTCTTTCGCAAAAAGCAGCGCGAATGTGACCATAACCAGAGCAGTAAGGAGCTGGAGAACATCCATTGACCCAATTTGGTGTCCTCATGCATTAACATGACTAACTTCCAGCAGCGCTGACTCCGAGTTATTTCCAGTATCAACACAAAGCATCTGCTGAGACGTTGATTAATATTCCTGGCCAAACTCTTTGCTTAATTTGCGTCAACATCCCTCTTGTATTTCCGGGTCCCAGTCAAGTTGCTGGACGATTCCTGAATGTCTGATGAGTTTCTACCTCTGTCCACCGGGCATCAAGAAGTTTGTTTCCTTCTTTCGCATTGAGCGCAGAAACTGCGGGCGTCTGCGCTCCAAAGAACGTCCGGGTTTCCTAAATACTTCAGCGTCATTAGTTTCACGGGCTGAGGTAATTATCTCCCGGTGGATGTTTTGCGCAGCGACAGCTGAGCACAGGAAGTTACCACAGCAACAAATGTAGCTGAAGGGTCTGACCCCAACGTGTCTGTCCTTTAGAACAGCTCTGACGGGGCCACATCTAATCTTGTGAGTGATCGTCGATAATTCGATATTCAGCAAAGGAAATGGAAAGGCAATAAAATATTCTGCAGAACTTTTTGGCACACGTGCCTGACGGCTGCATGGTGCATGGTGAACAGAAGAACCAGTGGAATACAACAAGAACTCGCCCGTCACAATCGAGGTGTCCAACTGCGGTTGTGCGAGAGAACTTGACAGGGCAGCCTTCTGGGTCAGTTTCTGCTGTCGATGTTGATATTTTCCTCGGAGTTATCATTCCAAATTGCAGCAATTTGTCCACTTACTTCACCCGTACAAAGAAATCTCCCGACTCAGAAGAGACTTTTCTTTGTGAACTCCTGAAGACAAAGGGGTTCCTATCCGAGAAGAAGAAGAAGAAGAAGAAGAAGAAGAAGAAGAAGAAGAAGAAGAAGAAGAAGAAGAAGAAGAAGAAGAAGTCGTTGACGGGATGAAGCCAACAACAGGGCAGAAAACGGTGCGGTTCTTTACTCCTGTGTGTGCCCAGGCAGGCATGTTTCTTTTCATTTCCGAATCTTTTGTTCAGGAAAATTTCGTGGCTGATCTGAAACTGCATCAGCGTTCAGGTTTAGGTTTTCAAGTTTCACACTGCAGCGGACCGTTGAGGACCGTTCCTTGCATCTCTATCCTGCTAGGCATGTCGAAGTCAGACATGTTGCCTTCGATGCTTGTTCTCCACCTCCAGGTAAATCCTTTTATCTTTGCAGCTCCCCTCGGGGGTTTTCTTCCATTCCATTCAAGCCGCTCACCAGATTTGCCAGAGATTCAACAGAGCAGGTTTCTTGAAGTTTCGTTTTTGCTTGAAGAGACATGCAAAAAGGAGTTTGTGGAAAATCAAGCGACTGAAGTCCCTGGTGTGTGTCCTGTATCAAAGTACAGCAGCTGGATTTATTAGATGATGAAATGTTTGAAGTCTAATGCGACTGTCGCGCGCACAAAGTCATATCCGGGCCTTTGTGCCTTCCTGCGGAATCACTTTCACATTTACGACCAGTTCCGTTTTCCTTCTCTTTCGCCTCTTTATTCATGAAGTTTCCTGGCTTGAGCGTCTGGACTTGAATAATGCATATCGAACTACCTCTGAGCGCGAGAAAGAAAGGCCGCGAAAAAGCCTCAACAGATTCAGCAAAGCCCTGATTCATTCCAGCATATGGAAATGAATGGAAATTGCGAGGCAGGTGTTTGTTTTATGCCACGATGGTCCTTGTTCTCAAGGATTCAGAGGGCTTGTTTTTCTAAACTTTTGTTCAACACAGCTTCCCAAGCAGAAATTACTTTTGCAGATTACAGGCCTCTGATGACTCTCGTTTGCAGGCGACCTGCTATTGATGCTTTTACTGAAGCTTTTCATGTACCAGTGTTGTTCTTCCGTTCTTGTGCTTCAGGCTTACTTTGGCTCGAGAAAGCTCGGGTGGCTTCTTCTGATAAGATGACGTGCAGCTCCAGCGTTTCTTATCATATTTTCCTTGCTTTTCTTGTCCGCACGAACGACATTAGAATGGCTTCTGCAAGATAAACTGTCTGGTCAGCATGTCAATGAGGGAAGCTTCGTCGTTGTCCCCTGATGACCAACAAAAGACTGCACTAATTTCCCCCACTGCATGAGCGCAACTCCGATAACCGTAAACCAACTTTCTCTTCACTCGGAAAATTTTTTCTGTCCAAGCTGTCGCAAATTGTGAAACAGAATTGGACTTCTTTCAAACAAAACTGCTTTTGATTGTCCTCAGCAATACTGCTTTTGCAAAGGTTTCAACAAAATTTGCTCCTGCCAAGAAAACTTTCTGGCCAGGTCGGGGAAAATAGGTCAACCCCAAGGAACCATGTTCTGTGAGCAATCATGTAATGGTCTCATGCCAATTCTGAGGTGTCTTGGACCTGCTCACTGACTCGAATTGTCCAAAAAGAAGAATAATCAACAAAAATTAGTCCAAATTGTGGGAGGTTTTGCGACAAAATGACGGTAACTAGGGGATCACTGAGTCAGTCGCACCGTGGTACCTACAGATTCTCAGTGTTCTGAAAGGGAATATGAAAACCCTGGATATTCCCTTTTTCTCAAACAACAGGTCAGTTGTACGGAACTTGTGTCACATGATCAAGAGTCGACATGAATGCCTATCACCGGACCCATTCAAAGAAGAAGATGCATTGATGTGAGTTTACATGAATTGCAAATTCAAACTTTACCTTTGTCTATTCACAAACGACAACCTCGCAGAAGGTTTGTATAACAAAGGGTTCTGTTTTTCGACTCTCGTCGCACACTTTCAGTTGTCTCCGTGGGTGCATCAAAAACAGCGCAGGTTTCTTCCCCATAAACGGCTTCTTTCCAGCGAACAGACAAAGACTTAGAAGTGCTCCGTGTTCTCAAAGGCTCAATTAACCTGTGTGCAGCAGGGAATCAATCACACCTTTGTGCTCCAGTGCCCCCGCAGATCACCAAGAAATCCTGAATACAGTATTAAAGTTCTGAACAAGTTCCGTCCAGCGCATGCACCGTGTTGTTCTTCCTGGGGAGAAAGATGTTGCTCGAGTGGTTGTCATGTTTCTGCAGAACATTGTTCACAAAGATAAAGGGCGCCTTTTACTCAAATGTCAACTTGTTCCTGAGTTTAGTAAAGCATCCCTTCTTCGATGCATTCATTCTTTTTCTCCCCTGCCACAACGAAAAATGTTCTCAACAGAAACCCATTCACATTCACACCCTACCTGCAAGACATATCCCCAAGCGTGCTGACTTTACTTTTTTTGGGTGAGGAAATGGTTCTCAGGTTAGAAAGGAAGAATACTCGCAGAGTTCGCGGAATCTTCCAAACATAACGATTAGTTTTTTGCCGTTCCGTGTCTTCGATCCGGTCTTCCGTCCAACGTGGGTCGGTCTGCTCCTCCTTATTTACCAAAAGACAATGTGAATGGAAACACATGTGATGTGCTTGTGTCAAAAATGGCAGTGCATGTACATGTGGCGCACCCGGATTTGCTTGAACTCCTGAACATCCCCCTTCCCAATTTGTGTCCGGAAATCCTTGGCTTTCGAATACCTTCCCTTCTGTCTTTTACACAAGAAAATACATTATGTTTGAGGCGATTGTTCAGTCTTGCTGGGGAACAGAACAAGCACGATTCGCTGGCTCCAGCACGCACATCTGAGATCCCAGCGAGAGAAAGCAGTCCGACTCGCCTGCTGGAGAGATTTGTCCGAGGTTCTCTCATCAAATAAATCTCGCGTAATTAAGTCCTGGCAGGAAGAGTGGAGTTATAATGAGAAACGTCAGAATTTAATTAAGTGGTGAGGAGCAGGCAGCAGCGCCGGAAACGTTCCATTAAAGAAGTTTTAATTGATATTTTCCAAAGATCTTGAGGAAGCTGAAGTATTTGCATTTCATTTTGAGAACAAACAAGGATGTGATATTTTCATTTGCTTGACATGCGACCAGGGTTTGTTTTCGACGTGGGTTGTTTTGTTCAAAGAAAGACGCAAAGTTTGCTCTTGCAGTCTTTTGCGAATCCGAGGGGTCAGTCTGGCCTCCTGACCTTTGAGAAATTTCCTCCTCCTCAAAAAGGTGCCACATGCACAATACCCGAGTTCCGTGCTCCCTTGGATACATTTCAGTCAGGACAACACAGGAGATTGGCACCTTCTTTTTCTGTCCCCCCTTAGATCCGAACAAGACAATAGAATCCAGTTGAGTCCACTCTTATCTTACTGCAATGATAGACTACCCCTCACAGACCTGCAAAAGTTGTGAAAACTCTTGAAAATCTGGAGGTGAGGTCACGAGTGATGATTTTCCTGCAGGCTGTGTTCATGCCTTCAGATAACCTCCTGTTTGATACGTATACGTCAAAGACACTCTGACTGTTATCAGGGGTCTGGAGACGAAGGTTCACAATGTGACACTTGTGTTACCTGTGTACGTGTGAAAAAAAGTTGTTCTCTTTGTCACTCAACGGTTGGTCGTTTGGCGTATCTGGTGCGTCCTGGTCGCAGAAAAATGTGAACTTCCGATTTTCAACCAAGAGGTGAATGTCTGACAGGACGGGGAGTCTTGGCAGTGCGTGACAGTTGTTCTGCCCAGCAGAATAAAGACCTGGGCGTTCAAGAACAGTGTCACACAGCTGCGTCTGGTTTTCTGTTTGCTCTCTCTTTGGTAAGCACACAGTCTTCGAGTTCTGCAGGATGGAAGTTGTTTGAGCGTGCACGCGCACAGGCTTATGAGAGATCTCCCGGACAGGAAATTCTTTACGCTCCTTTGGATGTCAGCTGCTCCTGAGCGAAAGCTTTCAGATGCTAAGCCATAATGGAGGCTGACACGACTTCCGCTGGTTGCACCTTTTAGTGCCTGCTGCTTCTTTTCCCGTAATTATACACTTTCCTGCCAGAGTAATTTTCTGAGAAACTTGACAGTTGAGGAATTCAAAACTCTTCCAAGTCACCAGAGGCGGCTTCTTTTGCATCGAGTTTGCAGCGGCGGAACGAAGACATTTCTTTTCCGTTGCGTCTGAGCACTCGCAGCATTTGGAGCCAGTCACGAAGCAGAAAAGGCTGGGAGATTGCAGCCTTCAAACTGCTGCAGCCCATCATCAGGTGGTCTTCCCTCCGATATACATTATCCCATACTGGCAGGACCATAAGCGACAATCCGATAAAGTCACTCAGAATTCTAAACACCTCCTAATCATCTGAACCAAGTACAGATGGGATCTCGTGGATCCGATAAAACGAATAACTCAGCTTCTCCTGCACAAGAGTCGCCCATCTCCTCGCCCTGATTTGCCGAGAGACAGCAACGAGTTTTCCTCACTGGTTTCTGCGGTGAGTCTGTGTCTCGTGCGGAATCCAAATGTATCTCAACTAATTTTTGCCAGTGGAAATGGGACAAAAAGCGCTTGCGATCGAAATGTTGCCGGGATAGAAAAACGGGTGCAACTGAACTCATTGGTTCTTGGTGCTCTTTCGTGTCAGAGTGACAGAAAATGCAAGGCTGAGTGAGCGTGTGCAGAAAATGTGAACGTCGATTTGATGGATCTGCCGCCACCGAACGCGTCACAAATTTGTTGATGCAGGGGAAAAATAACTCTCTTTTTTTTGGATGTGCTGTTTGGCAAACGGCAATCGCGTGTTGCCAAAAGCAGAAAGTCAAAGTGCAAGTACACACTGACTGCTTGTATGTTCATTCATGAACCAAGCCACAAACGAAGTAATGCATTTCGGCAGAGGAAAATGTTGCCCGGGGCAATATCAAACACAGCTGCGGCATCTTCGCTTTCTGAAGGACTCCAACACGGGGAGAACTGTTCTCGTCAGGTTTTTCTTTCCTCGCGCACATTGATCTCTGCCGCTGAAGTCACACATGTATCCTTTTGGGGACATCAGTTCTTGAAAATATAAGGCTTTTCTTTTGCATTATGTTCCAAGGGTTAGCAGAAGCAGTTAACCTGCGCTAACTGATTGACGTATTCATTTGTCTGAAATTAAGCTTGAATCTCTTGGGTAACTGCAGTAAAATAAACCCCATGAATAAAACATAAATCAAGGGGCTTTGCAGACCTTCTCTCTTGTGATATTAGATTACCTTTGCTGGGGCCGACATGTCCATTCTCATTGTGAGCCACAGTGACGATCACTCACGCTTTTGTTGTTTCCAGCAGAACACGAGTACAAACGTGTGCGTCGTTGCCATTGAATTTCAAAAGCCATGCAGGAGAATGTTGGCAGTGTCGGCACGAAAAGCGGGGAGTGAGAGCAAGTCCTTGAGCATACGCAGCCTCATGCCTTTCAAAACGAAACAGCCCGTTTGAAAGGGTGGAAGTATTTCAAATGACCAAGCAGGACCTACAACCCCATGGCAATTGGTACTCACTCAGAGCTCAATACCGTTTGATTTTATGACAATGACCTTCATTGCGTCACTTTGAGTTGAACTTCAATTTTCGTCAATCTTGTGCCCTTCAGCAGAATTAGGCTCTAATCTTGAGGAGAATATCAGTTTCAAAGAATGACAAGTAATTACAGACGCAAGGTGGTTGTCAGGATTTCTACTTTTGGCTCGAGTTTTCAGGACTCGAGCGTCGTTACGGAGCTTCGTGCGAGGGACGAGTGTCGTCATTGGCTGCATTATGCGATGCAGAAGTGGCGCTTTCTGCACGTTGCTTCGTATAGACTCAGGAGAAGGTCAACCCACGCCACACGAAAGAGAACTTGAACAACAAGCGAGATCCCTGCATCGAACGTGTCGCTGGGTTGGGGGGTTTGAGCTCACCCTGCACAAATAGTACTCGTACAGCACTGCTGGGTTGAAAGTTCGATCAGAAACAACACGAAATCTGTGCTCACCTGGGCGAATTTTGAAACAAGTAAGTCCGGTAAATGGACCCGGATGATGGTCGCATCACTTCTGGTAGGAGGTTACATTCCAAAGTGTGGACAGACGCACACATGAATGCTAAGGGTTTTTAAGCCGTTAGCGGCACCTAGATGGCCGGCTACGCGACCATCAACAAGTGTTCGCTTGACTTGGCGTAAATCAATCTTGAACGGACATGGAAAGCATCGTTTTCTGGCGAATGAATTCCTGAGGTCTTCTCTGCTGCTAAGAGCTTGTCAACGTCTCTTGCCCAGTTCTTTGTTTCCATGGCATGTGGGAAACTTGCATTCCTAGCCTTCAAATTTGTCTTTTCTTTTTGCGCATCGAACCAGTTTTGTGGTGAAGACTTGCTGCCAAGAGATAACTCTCTGGTCTGACTGCGAGAGAGCGAAACAACCCTGGTTGTTCTTGGCTTTGCCTGCAGCAGCTGTTTGTGTCCACCAGTTGGAGTTGTTCCTCACCTCTGTGACTGTGAAACAGCTCTCGCAATGGTCTTTCAGAAATCAGAAGCAGCTTCTCCAGGCGTCTCCTGAAGCACCAATGTTTGCCACGAGCACTGGCGGTTGATTGGTCGCTTGATTCTGTGAACAAAACGGTCAGCTGTTCCACTCGCGTGTCCAAGACCTCCCCAAAACCCTTCCCTGGTGGCCACCCAATCCCCCAGGGGACCACCCAACCCTCATTGGTGGCCAAACTCCCCCTCAACAGCTTCTCCACCCAAACCACCAAAACTGTTTAAGATTTTGCGTGATATGTCAGGTCCAAAGAAGCAAACGTTTATCATCCGATACGACAACAGGATTGCTCGCATGATCACCAAAATTGTTCAGAGTCTGTTCGTGGACGCCCGGCAAGTCGACTGATCACGGCCCAGTTTTTCCAAATGAACCGACAGAGTGAATCTGAGTCGTTCTGGAACATTGCTGAAGGAATAACTTCCCAGGAAAACAATAAAATTCAGTTTATTTCTTTGTAGAAAAATATGTACATGCAACGATTCGAAACACGCGCAAGCGTGCACACACACACACAATCACCCACACACAATCACACATCCGCGCACGCACGCACACACGCAAAGACGCGTACACGCAACACGCACGCAGACAAGCATTTTCTACAAATGGACACAGGTCGGGTTGCGCTGATCTCGAGTGCACGAGAGGACAGATCTGGCTGGGAAAACAACCAGACCTGACTTGGATGTATCTCTGTGCTCTCTGTGTGTATTTCAGCATGTTTCTTCTTGACCTGAAGAGCTACAAATTTGTGCTCCAGATTTGTGCCAGAATGCTGTGGGTGACATGTGACTAGATCCACAGTTCAATGGCTGAAGAACCTTGACCGTCTGTCCCCTTTGCCAACATAATTTTCTGTTGCCAGATACAGACATGACCGGCTATAGAACTCAAGGATCAGCTTCCTTTCTTCAGCCGGAGATTGTAGAACCACATTCTTCCAGGTACTCACATCACTTGTTGTGGAAACTAACAATGGTTCACAGCCCTAGATTTCCGTAGTTCTTTTGGCCTTTGCAGAGCTACGACTACGAAAAGAATCTTCACACTGACAAAAAATAACAATCTGCTCAACGTTCACGATTTGCAGTGACTTGTCTGTTGTGTAACTTGCGACATGCAGAATGTGCCCGAGCAATTCCGTGCGTCTCCACAGTGGGTGCCCGTGGTCCTGGACACCATTTGGACAAATGATTCTCACTTTCACCCTGTGGGTTCCGACTAATTCCACTTTGGGTTTGTGTGTCTGCAAAATCCCACCTTCTGGTGAATGTATTGCCACATGAGAATAAACCCTTCAATCACGCAGTCCTTGTCTGCCTGGAACGGGACATTCGTGTGCTTGCTTGTGTTTCATCGCGGGAGTGAAACTGAAGTGGGGGAGGGGAGCATTGCAGTGTAGCAGGAGGTCCGCTGGCTGGGCGCATCATCTCTTGCAGCACGAGATGCACAGGAGCGAAGTAAGGCTGAGTATCACGATGACGGGCGCGTACACGGGCGTCCCGGAGCCGCGCCCCCGGCTCAGGGAGCTCTCCGCCTCGTCGCTGACGTCGTCCTCAGCTGCAGAAGACACGTCAAACGTGAGTTCAGGCCTTTGCAAGTGTCAAGAACCTTCCCTGCTCGCAATTTTCACGTTTTGTCTTGCAAGACTGCAACCTGCCTTTGTGACACAAGTACGCACTCAGCGATCAGCGACCAGATGCGATAAGCACGACTGTCGGTCTTTCTGCTTGAAAATTCCGGCTTACCCTGTTCGACGAGTATTTGAGCTGAAGAGTTCCCGACGATGTTGGAGGCATGAAGAGTAAACGTGGTAAAATGGTGTGGCAACACTTGAGGAATATGCAGGGTCACTTCGTGCTCCTTCTCTGTTAGCTCCTGGAGAAAACAATTTCATATGATGCTGTCTTGCTTTCATTTTCAGCCAAATAAGTCCTGTTCAGATCTACTTCTTTGCATTCTGACCTTGTGTGTTGAGTATATCACTTGAGCATCCTCAATTTTGTACCCTGACTTCACCTCCGACCCGCCCTCCACTGTCGGATCACCCGAATATCTGCAACCAAAGAACGTGGTTCGATCAAGGAAGGAAAGCCGTGAATTTTCGCAAAACTCGATCAATGGAAGAGATAAACTGACCTCCACTTGAGAGACATGGGCGCGGGGTTGGCCCTCACCGTGCAAGCCACTTCGTACTTCATGCGCCAGTACGCTGTGTGGTTGTATTCGCAGAATATCTGCGGCGAATCTGCATGGGTGAAAACATTCATACATTTCAAAAACACATGTCGCAAAGAAGACAGGGATCGCGCACTCAAGGAGTGTGTGAAGCTAGTTTCGCACCACTTTTTGAGTGTTTGACCAAAAGGAAAATTACATAACGAGTGGAAGGTCGAGATAGCGTAGCGATCGAGACCCTGCACGAGTTATGTAATTTTTCCTTGAGTGCAGACACGAGAAATCGTGGTCGAAGTGCTTCACACACGACAAGTGTGCGCGATCTCATTTCTGCAACGTTCAGTGGTCTGATGCAAGTGGGTCAAATGTCACGCCTGATGGTTTTTCTCGACGCAGTTGCAATGATGTTCGTGCCGAGACATGACTGACAAATTTTGGAAGTGTTCTTGCCTTTTCTTGGTTGGTTTTGTTTGGTGTCTAAATTTGCAAGGCAGGATGGACGACTTGCCGACTCTTCCGCAATTGGTGGAAATTTATTCTAGCTCAGATTCTGAGAGCGAAAGTGTGAATTTCAACTTGGGTTTGGACATGGAGCCGTTGTCTCAGCATGATCAAACTGTGTACAACATCGAGTTTGACCCCAGTGACAGGTGAATATGAATTTTCCAGTTTTGACTCACTTGTGTTTTGTCAGTACTGACGCCATGACAGTAGAGTTGTGTGCGACGAAATTTGGTGAAAATGTTGTTTTTTTGTGAAGTCGGGGTAAAGTGTTTTTTGAAAAGAAGTACATTTTTAGGCATCGGACGACTAGTGTTAAATGTTGACAGTTGTTTTGGAATTTTGCAACATGTTTAGAATTTTGACTTTTGTATTCCTGTAATGGGTAGCGAATTTTCGGGTTTTGCAATGGCGGCCAACATTTGGGAACTTTGTTTTTACAAGTGTTTTTTTTTTCGGTTTGCAGTGCAGTTTCAACGTCTACGCAGAATGTGGTGATTGAGGAAGACAGGCACGATCGAATCCTCGGGCTGGACAGACCTTCACAACATGAAGAAAGGGCACAAGAGTCAGAAGAGGCCGTGCCATCGTTGCCGGTTTTGGTAGACTACAAGACAAGCGATTCCGAAGATGACGACTCCTCAACGACGAAGACAGCAGGCAAAGTGTATCGGTTTAAGAAACCCACAGACTCAGAGACTCTTGAAAAGTTGGCGCACAAGTCTTTTGCACCTAGTATGGACAGAAAGATCGAATGGGCAGTGTCACTGTTTGAGGACTGGAGGCAGCATCGTCTTGAAACTGATGTTGAGACAAGGCACGAAATTCAGTGGGGATCGATCAGGTCGCCGCAGTTGACCAAGCCTGATTTGAGTTTTTGCCTGTGCAATTTTGTGAATGAGATTTGAAGAAAGGACGGTGGCGAGTTCCCTGCGAAGTCATTGTACGAGATAGTGCTGTTGCTGCAATTTTTTTGGAGAAGAGGGGGTCAATGTGGAAACTGGTTGATGGATCTGATTTTGTCCGAGTGAAGTACACACTGGACAATGTGATGAAGAAGCGCAACGAGTCTGGCTGTTCTGACAGGAAAACAGCAGAGCCAATTAGTTTCCAAGACGAGGAGGCGTTGTGGTCTGCTGGAATTTTGGGTGAAGATCGACCTGTGCAGCTGCATAACACGTGTACTGTATTTGATTGGGTTGGGGTGTGCTTTGCGCGGTGGTGAGGAGCACCGGAAATTGAGGGCCCCTGGTTTTGACCCGCAGTTGACAATTCAGACACACCCATTCAATGGGAAAAGGTTCATATTGTACCAAGAGGATTCTCGATCTAAGACCAATCAAGGAGGTATCAAGGGACGGAAATTCACTGCCAGAACAGCCAGAATTTATGAGTCTGCAAATGTCGACCGCTGCCCAGTTAGACTTTTTCAAAAGTATACTTCTTTGTTGCCTGTCAATTCCAAGACAAATGCTTTCTACAAGAAAGAGATCTGTGAGCGTCGACAAACACCGAAACAGTGGTATGTTGATAAGCCAATAGGGATAAATGGTTTGCGGTCGGTTGTGAAGGACATGTGCTCCAAAGTGGGTCTTGAAGGTCGGTACACTAACCACAGCTTGAGGGTGTCGGCAGTGACGCGTCTGTACCAATGTGGTTTTGACGAGCAGACGATCAAATTGTACACCGGACACAAAAGTGACTCAGTGAGGTATTACAAAAGGCCTCATGACAGTCTCCTCCAAAGCGCAAGTACAACTGTCATGTCTGGCCCAAGTTTGGAGTCTGATCTTGTCAAGAAATTGAAGCCAGACTTTGACATTGACGAGTATCAAGTGGAAGACCCATTCAAAGTACATGTCGACACATCCTCTCGCCCAGAAGCTCACAAAACCCCATGTCAAAAGGAAAGACTTGGTCAAAAATGTGGTGGAATCTGTGAGTTGTTAAAAATGATCGACAGGAAAAATCGAGTGAAAAACAAGGTCAAAACTTTGCAAGTGTCGCTCAAGTTTCACAAGTGATCGGTCTGACATGTCGTCAAGTTGGTCTTGTGTAAATAAAGTTCATCAAGTGCAGGAAAATTGTGTCAAAGTCTGGTGTGTGAAGCGCCACTCGCACCACCGAAATCAAACGCGTAACACAACAGCACAGACCGCTGCAGTTGTAGAAGTGAATGTTCTGCGTCTCTTGTCATTTGCTTTGCTTCCAAAGGACAGGTTCAGATGCACCCGGTGCCGGGCCGGTCTGACAGGACCCTTTTGCTTGGAAGTTGATGGTGTCAAGTGGGATGGTCCGGTCACATCGGACCGGGGCGATTCTCTGAACTTCGCTGTTGACTGTGGATGGAGTACTCACAGAGAACGGAGATTTCGATCTGGGTGCGGATGGGCGGGGCCTCGGCGCCGTGCACCTGCGCCTCGCAGCTCAGCATCGCGCCGTCGTCCTCCGCCCGCGTCACCTGTTCAGCCAGACAAACATCCTACTTCCGTCATCGGAGACGTGCGTGGCCATTGAAAAGGAAATTTACGTCTGCAGTCCAAAGTTCAATTGGATGTCTGACGTGATTAAGGTCACACAGACGTTGGGTATCAAATTTCCAATCTGCTCGTAGTTGAGAAAGTCCGAGGATATTTGGATCGGGAGTTCAGAGATGAATATTGTCAGTTCGTGAGGAAGTTCCAAGGATTGTGGAATCTGCTCATGATTTTGAAGGCCATATCGAGAGAACTTACCAAAGTCGTGACTTTTGCCTTGGTGTTGTATGTGTAATGTAGCGGGCAGTTCGACTCGTCTCGTTTGAAGCATTTTGCCAACCGTTCCTGAAAAATTCTTTGTTTTGCACAATACTGTTCTTTCTGTCGAAACAGAGACGTGAATTTTAGTTTGGTCACTTCACTTGAAACCACTCACCTCAAATTTGGGTTTGGAACGCTTTTGCGCCTTCTGTCCAACTTTGAAGTTGATTTCCGCGACTGGAAGTGAATGGAACGCTGTGCAGCTCACTTCCCGGGGCATGCCTTCCTTGAACGTGATGATGTCTCCTTCTTGGAACTTGTCAAATTCCACCGACGCTGGAGGTTCTGAAACATGCAACAACCATATCCTGGGTCTTTGTGGTATGTCACGTCCCAGCTGTTGCGCCCCTGAAATATCAAACTGATAAACAACTGAACGAGACTCACTGTAAACCATGAAGTTGGCGTGGTCCCGACCTGACGATCCCAAAACTTTACAGACGTATTTGGCTGTGTCTTCGTGGCTCACATCTGCAAAGAATGAAACATTCTGTGCAGACGATCAGATGTCCTTCATCAAGAATGCGTTTCAGATTGCCCCATTGGTGAAGATGAACCTTAAATCGAAGTCTTCAGCGTTCGAAAAATTGTGCACAAATGGACTTTTGGTCTGAGGGTTATCAGAAAGAAAAACAATCTGCTGTCAGTGAAAGCTTTCTGTCAGTTCTTTGCACTTGTTGCGTGATGGAATCAATCCAAGTGGGATCAATCAATTACAAACAAATTGTCACTTAAGATCACCGATAAAATCGGCCTCAGATTATGTCATGGACCTGCTATCTCGCGAGCGATAGAAGTTTCGCATCGTCATCTCTGAGGAGAAAGATTCACTCACTGCGCATATCCAGGATGTACATAGCATTTGAACCAAGTGGCAATTTCCGGATGGAGAATCTTCCCAGCTTTTCGTATTTCTCCACCAGTGAGTCACCCAAGGCAATCACATCGACGTGGTTCTCTTTCCTGATCTTTACGTGCTTCTCTATTGCAACTGAAACGAACAAAACTTCTTGAAAAGTTCAGCTTTCGGTTCATATGTAATTCAAACTTTGTGCCTTCGGTATATGGAAAGTTTTTTTTGCGAGTCAGATATCAAAAATCAAGTTTTAGTGTCACGCAAAACATCGCACTGGGCGTTGTCTCAATACTTCTGGTTTTCGAGTTGGCAGCCGTCATCGTTTTTGTGGGTGCGACTGCAGTGTGTTCACTTGTACAGAGACACTTATACAGAGACTCAAACGCACGGCGCATGGAAAAGTCTCCGAAAAAACAAGTCAGACGAACCTTTGTGGCTTCCTTGGTTTTGCACCCTGCACGTGACGGACGCCTCGTTGCCTTGGTGCACGAGATCGTCGGAGATACCAACCTCCACCTGGGGCAGGTCCCGCTCCTGAGCGAACGCGATGGCTGCAGATGAATCAACAACTGCGTCAGTAAGCGCTCCCGAGCCGTGGGCAAGAAAAGGAAACGGCGCCCGAGTCAAGTTCAGAGTGCAGGGCGAAGAGCACATGGCTGACGGGAGAAAAATGTGCCAGTCGTCAAAGGCTAATGGCAGACACAAAGCGCAAAAGCTGAGGCCAAGTTTAGAGAGGCGCAACGGCTCGGGGTCCAAGAATGACATCAGACACAGCCAGTAAAAGGAAGCTACTTTCACTCAAGAAGCAATATACAGATTCAAGCTTAATTTGCAGAAAAACCAATCCCTGCATTTCGGAAAACAATGACAAACTGCAGTTGGCCGGTGCAGTGAATATTTCACGTGCATTCCAACACGCGCAAGAAAGTCTTCTTTTTCATCATTTGTTTTCTCAGCTCAAGCTCAAATTTGGTTTGTTTCATTGGGGGTGTAGTTCTTCAACCAGCGACACTCGCATTTTTCACTGATTGGTTTCTGCGGTTTTGGAGCTGCAGCTCTGATCCCCAGCGCTGCCTCTCCAAACAGTTTTGTCACAATATGTAATGTTGAAATTAGTTGGAGAGGCAATCAAACGGCAAATCGACTTCAAAGACATGTTCGGGAATTAATCTTCGAATTTTTCCAGCGAAATCAATATCGCCGGTTTCAGGAGTAAAATGATTATTCGCATGACCACCATCAGATTGCGAACTTTCCAGAGCGGAAAGCCGTCAGGTGAGGAGACCGAAACTGTCGCGTTTAATTTGACGTGCTTGTGGCTCACACGCACACCCAAAGACGCAGAAATATTTAATCCTCCAAACACAGGTTCCAATTTTGCCGCGTCTTTCAGGAGGTGTTCAAAGATGCTCCTGAGATTGTCACGTTTTGCTCTTGTTCAGTGCGTGGAGATATTGTGTGGTCGCCTGACACAGATTTATACCCCGTATCCACTCGTGTGAAAGATGCACCTTTTTGCCCCACTTGAACACCAAAAGTGGGGGTGCGTCTTATACATGGGTATGAAATTACTATGATTTCAATACAACCTGATATCAGAAAACCAAGGCAAAATTCAGGGTGTGCCTTTTTCTTGAGTGCGACTTATACACGGGCGAATACGGTACGTAATCATGTCCATGAGTGTAAGATTTCGTAGTGTTCTGCTGTCGCAACGCTGAGCAGACGTTTTTGACGTTCAGAAAGTGGATATCTGTCCTGAAACTTGGCAACGCACGTTTAATTGGATCCAATATCTCACCTGCAGCAATGATTAGAGCCGTCCACCAACAGTTGATTGCTTTGAAGTTGACGTTTCCTGCGGCCATCACGCGATTCAGTAAATCCATATCTGCTCCGGAGCCCTTGATCCAGTGTGCAGTTTCTCAAGCCAGTCGCTTTCTGTTACCACTTCAGGTATCCTTTGCACGTTTGGTTTCAGAATCCAAACTTGCACCTTGTCAGTTGTTCTGTTGTTTCGAGTTCAAATGGTTTGTATCCGAAGTTCCATTGCAACGTGAACCATTCCAGAAGCCCAATAAAGAGTGATATATTTGTGTGCAGGTGTCGCCTTTCTTTGCCCGATGAACTCGCTATTGATGTTTAATAGCGGATGTTGCCTTTCAAGGTTCCGTTACATGATGTGAGGTCGGCTATTCAGGGTCACACCCCGCGAACATGAGCGTCTGACCACCCGGCTTGAAAGTCAAATGTATTTGTGCATTTGCACCACCAATCTGAATCTTGTCCTTGGGAGAGTGGTGGACCTCAGCCAAACAACGATTTCAGTTCATTACTCATGCAAATTTCACGGCCTAATCCAGGTTTCTGTGGTCCAATGCAAATGTCAGGCCTTCATCTGGATGCCCACTCACGTATTCTGGATGGCGAGCGGTATTGTTTTCCACGCTGAGACGCTTTTCAACTGCAGTTTTCTCGTGACCCACTGGTCCCGCTGAGTCTTAAATCTGGAAATATAAGATGGCAATGCATGAAATATTGACCTGCCTTTGCATAACAAATGGAAGTGACAGAGGAGAACTTGCTGCACCAACAAGTCAAAACTGCACGGGGCGCTTTCCGCGACGCTTTCTCTGGGTTTCCAAACACCAAGAGCCAAAGATGAGTTTGAAAAAAGAAGAAAAATCCCGTTGTAACACCAACAAAAGAGAAAGAGTGCCGAGAATATTTTCACGGCAGCATGATATTCGAAACACAGTTGCACTGGTGATTTAAGATCACTGTCTGAGGTAATTTCGGGAGGCATTACTTTGACAAAGGAAATGCAGAATGGAGAGCACGGCGCAAGAGTATCTTCTGCTTGCCTGCCGCCGACATGGATTTACATTGGTATTGTCAGGGTAATATCTTCTGCTCACCGGGCGGATATGACCTTATTAAGGTTTGCAATAAATTCTTTCCCAAATCAAGGACTCCTCATGCCGCCTCGACAAAAGCAAACAAATCATACGAGGGCATGATTGCTGTTTTTACAGTTGTTTCTCAAGTGGCATCGTTTCCCCCAAGAGTCGGTTTCCTCTCATCACAGGTCATAACGATAAGGTCATAAATTTCACAATATAACTCGGAACCTTTCCATATCTTGCCGCAGCTCAAACCTGCATACAGATTGTCTGTTCAGTATGCAGGCGCACGTTTGTTATGTGTAGTTTTCACCGTGAAAAATTCGCAGGGGACTTCCCATTTTCATTTCGTCTCCTTGTAGCACTTGCAGATATCATACATCAAGTCTATAGCTCCCCGGAGCTTGTGCTCTGCTTGTTTTAACCCTCAGGTTTCTTATAAATAATTTAGCGAGTTAGACCTATATTTATGGAAGTTAATGATAGCTTTTGTGCACATTTGCATGGGAAAGGGGTCGATTTCTACCCACTGGGGCAGGAAAAATGTCAATCTTACTCTTTGAATGTTGGTATTTACAGCTTTGCTGCCGTGACAACAGTTAGGGCATGAATACTGTAAAGGTTCCAGGGAAGCATTTCACTTACCTGCATCCCGAGGAAAACACTACTTCTGATTAACTCCATCACACCATTTGATTCATTTGAAACTATTGTTTGCAGGCGAGGATCGTGTGCAGAAACCCTGGGGAATCTTTGTTGCAAAGGTCTCTGTACCTGATGAACATCTTTGTGTGCTGTCACGAAATCTTTGAATGAAACCCAAGACAAACACGCCTGTTTGCATCCGTGTTTTTGAAGTAAAACAATATGCAGGAAGCCACGCAGATCAATTTTGGATTCGTGAATTCTGACACTGTCATTATGAAACAACGAGTGAGGGACGTTTTGACAAGAGGTGTGGCACATGCAATTCTTGCCAAGTTTCAGGCTGCTGTGCAACACACAGTCTCCAAGCCAACAGACAAAGTTGGGAACAACTAAATGCGTGCAGACATCAACTTTCAAATTGTGTATTCTTTTGACAAACACCAGCTCTTTTGACAGAAGGAGAGACGCCTTACGCACGCTGTCCGCGAACCACACACAGCAGCTCTGGTTTCTTCCTCGGACTCCCAACAAGTTGCGATTCAAATGCCCATGAAACTGCCTGAAGAGCCGAAGGCCTCGTGGTCTCACGGCAATATGTACAATTAACATTTCAGCACTGTTGCGAGGCCATTGTTTTGACGAGTTTTGAAAGCAAATAGAAACTGCAGATTCTTTTTTTTTTTTAATCTGTGTAAATCTACTCACAATCTACTTCAGATGTGTTGTTCCTGTTCCTGTCCGAGGAAAAGTGAAGACCGTTCCTCTGTTTGTTTGATGACACTGTTTGATTTATTTCTGATCCATTGCTCATTTGTTTGCACAAAACTTAAACCTGATAACGTCACGACATAACGTAGTATCACCGATGGTGGTGGAATGGTGTATCAAATTTGTCGAACGCATTACGCACAAAAAAATGTCACACCTGATAAGGCACATTTGCTTCGGAGACTGAAACTTCCTTTTTTGAACTTCCGACAAAAGGATAAACGTCAGTAGTGGATATGTGAAGATCAAACTCCCACACACTTTGTGTTCAGAATTCCAGCTCATTGCCCGTGTTGATGTTCCTGATGCATTTGCTCTCGTTTTGTTCTCGATTTTCACCAGGTACACTCGTGAGTATTCGTGTTATATTTTCATGCCAAACGCGGAAAAAGACATTCGTGAGGTTTTGGCTTGTGCCCCTGTTCGTTCAGCAGGTCTCTTGTTTATGGTTGCCAACAACCTTCCTGGCGAACACACGTGTGCGTCACGAGGAGCATGAAAGGACCTCTCTACATTTCCTCTTGCATCCAAACTTTCAATCAAGAAAGGTAAACCTTTGTGTGTCATGAGAGAAAGGCAAAATTATAGATGCAAGTTACGTGCAGCATGAAACATCTCCAGCTTCAAAGCGAAATGTTACCCAGATTGAAACGTTTGTGTTGCGTTCAAGAAGACCGCATCATACAATTTTGCCTCAATCCAATGTGTTGCGTGCTCTCGCATGCACTTGGCTGATTACCGAATCTCTGTTTAATGCACAGGTTGAATTATTCTTCTGCGACAAACAAGAAAAACGCAGGAGAAAATGTTTGCATTCCTGCAAACCTTCCATAGGATTGCTTTTCCTGAAGGAAAAAACATAATCGATCCAAATAGTGACACACAGAGTCCACACAGGAAAGCCCTCGAAACTCGGGATTGAAACCAATCAGAAGGTTGCCACACGTAGCTCAGCTCTTTTAATTGCTTCTGCTGGGAAGTGCACCCCGAGGTGCAGTGCTCCCACTGTGACTGAAAGAAGAATGATTGAATGAAATAACAGCAAATTTTCACAATGGAAGGAGAACAAGCGATATCCTTCCGCAGTGTGGCTCTGGGCTGATTGGTACCACTTGATGGGCTGCGCTGTCAATCCATGCGGCACATCAGACCCGTGTCTGGGTGGATTTATGAACCTCACCGCAATGGCCATTCCTGTTGCAACTTCTACAGAGAGGAGCTTTGCACAAGACTTGTATCACACATCTCCAAGGAAATCATTTGTGGTAATCCTCGACCAATTTGGCAAGAAAATATCCCAGTGCCCGAATCCAGCTTCACAGGAGGCGATAAGCTGCCAAAGCTGTTGACATTTTGTGCAAGAATGGCGTCAATAATCACCATAATTATTCAGTTCAGCAGGCCCGTTACGTTTATTTGATGTACAAGCTATCAATGCAATGCCCCACGTTCAGAAGCACTTCTGACCAATAATTTGTATTATTTTGTGTTCTCAGAATCGAACACTCAAACGGGGCCTCATTAGGGCTATTGTACCCTCAGCGCTACAGCTACAGTCAACCTCTCAACATGTCTGGCTTGTGCAACTGCTGATGAATAGCGAGGCTTACCGGTCTTTCTTTTGGGTGGAGATCTGAGCCAAGCCCCTTCAGAAAGTCTGTATCTTTGAGACCTCATTCCTTCCAATACTTTTCGACCAGTCTCCTGTGTGGCTGTTGGAGGCCGATTGGCCAATCTGGGGAGCCACTGAGCGATTTCTTTGTAATTGGCTCATATGGGAACTTCAACTAAGTATTGACACGGCCATGCAGATGGCTGGAATTTTCAGTGGACGCATTGGAACTCCAAAGAGTTCTTTCAGCAACTGGTTCGTGCCATTCATCTCGTACCAGACAGGATGAAAAAGGGGAGAGATTGCGAGATAAGATGTCAGTCCCTGCAGAGTATTCCTGCGATGTGGTGTCAGGCAGACGACAGCAAAATGACCGCCTCACAGAGAGAAACCTTTCACACACACACAAGCTGGAAACCCACAAAACCCTGGATGTTTCTTTGAAGTCTGATCAAACTGGATGTCAGATTCTCAAAGCCTGCAGTCACCTTCGCCCGCAGCGAATTTACCATGGGGCATAAAACCTTGACACATTTCCCAGAATTAGAGAAAGGAGGTCAAATTGGACACCTGTGCTGTTGTGTCGTTGTCAACAGACCCAATGATTCGTGGGCAACCCAACTGCACCCAGCGTCCCTTGGTCTCCAACCGCAGTGTTCGTCAGTCCATTAGTTCGAGCCAGGAGACCTGTAACTCTGATGATCCCATTTAGAAAACCAATTTGAATAATGCTGCAGTTTTAGACATATCAGCTTCCAGCAAAATTCATTCCGTCGCTCTTCAGATACTCAGTCGCTGTCTGTGGCTGGCTGAGATAATTACGAATCGATGAAGCACTGAACAGTTTCTTTGTAGCAGACACAGTCCTGAAAGGGGAATTGAAATCAGAGAGCACAAGATAGCTTCTAAATGAAAAGCCCTGCACCCAGTCCAGGTTTGTGATAAGCTTCCCAGGTTCGTTTACTTTCACAAAAAGGGTTCCGGACTTGTGCTGAGGCCACTTCGTGAAATTATCACGAGGCGTATTTCCATAAAAGAAACATTTTTCAGCACCAAAGTTTGACGTCCTGTAGATGTGAGAGAAAATTGAAATCGAATTTCTCTTTGATCACCAGCTCTGTCAAATTTTTGCTTTCGTCCACAGAAGCAGCGGTGAACAAATTAGATTCAGTTAAGTGGAACTTCAACCGTATTCAGTGCACACTTTATGGAAGCTGTTCATTCCACTGGCGTACTATGGACGACGCGTCTGTCTGTCGGCCAGCAGGTACGGAAGGAAGGCCAAATGGACCCAACAGCTCTGCTTTCTCAGTCTGCATGAGCTTTCAAAGTGTGTGTGTGCTGTAGACAAGCTGTTCGTGGACAAACTCAGCAAAACAAATCTGTTGGCGTTGTTTTGTTTGAAGCAGGAGCACGCAATGAATCCCTGAGAGGTTTGACTGATTCTGTTCTGTCTTCCTTGTGTTTTTCGTCCTTCTGGTCTTTCCAATGGTCTGGTCGTTGGTATTTATTCCGTCTCCAGTCTATTTCTTTGACCTTTCCCACTAATTGTATCTCTGATCGGGTACTCTTTCTGAAATACGAAATAAATGTTGCGGATGCAGCTTCCCAAATGTCTTCATCCGCCATTTGTGAATCTCTGTCAAAAAGGTGCAGCGCGATGACATCAATGCAACCATTTCCCCGAGTAAAGAGGTTTCCGCTTTCGCATTGATCTGGCAATAAGAAAAAGAAGGAAGAACGAACATCCATTCACGAAACTTCTCCCCACTGAAGGAGTCACGAATCATGCACTAATTTGATGGGAATCTGTGCTGCCCCAGAGCACGTTATTTTTTGTGGAACTTGGTGCTTTGTTCAATACTCATTGTAATGATCTCGCGCAAGATTGACAATAGGTGAAACGGTGTTGTTTGTTCGCTGCATATGGACAAATACGCTCTTGCACAGAGAACATGCCCTGAACTGTCAATGGCTGTCAGTTTGACAAGGCGTCCAGGGACTTGGAGAAAGAACAAATTCCGTTGTTGAAAGTTCCGTGTGCGCAGCCTCTTTTCTCCTCTCACTTTACTCGCAGCATATGCGACCCCACTGCGCGGGAACTCGTGAACGAATTAGCGCAGGTTTTCACACACAGTGAGCTTTCCGAGTTGCAGTAAGAGCATTTCGTCTGAGGAAATCGTGAGAGTGAACGAGCGCGCGACGCATTGTTGAGAACCACTTGTGGAAAAAGCATGTATATTTGATGAGAGGATAAGAGCCTCTTGACAGGAGATGGCTGAACAACTGGGAATAATATTGATGAGATAATGTTCTCCTTCAATATGTTCATTTGGCTCAATATTGAAGACGTTTCTCCTGCAAAGATTTTGTGTAAAGAAGAACCAGGTGAACTAGATTCGCTGCGTTGGTCCCATTAGAAGCTGGCGTTCTTGTCTCAGTGTTGACGTGTTCAGGGAACATGACTCGGAGAGATGTTCACGCCATTGGGATCCGACGCATTCAGTTTCCATGTGGGAATCATGAGTGTAAAAAGTTCTGAAGAATGTCCTTTTGAGGAACATGGCGCAAACCCCAGGGGCAAGTCTGGTTGACATTCAAGGCCAGCGATGTCCTCTCTGTGTGCTGATTTGCTGTGCTTCGGAATGGGAAGGTGACTTTCCCAGAAGCTGTGATAATCTCCCGAACAAAAGATGCCCACCCAAACATTGCGCTTGATTAGGCGTGGCTTATTGATGTGTTTTCAATGTCATTTGAAGGAATCTATTGAATTTCTCCTGCAGACAGTGCTTACTTCAGTGTGAAGGTGATTCCATCGACGGGGTTTCTGTCTGGAGACGGGTCTCTCATTCAAGGCACTTTTTCTCAACAGCTCTTCAGTGTTTCCCAGCTCCACACAGGTCTTTCTCGACGACTTAAAGCAGCAACAACAGCTGCATTGTGAAAAACCACTCGTGAGTGGTGCGTCTCCAGTTGGTCCCAGTGAGTCGTGTTGATGCATCAATGAAGCGGTGTTGTTTTGCAAAAGGAAAACTTGTTTCCTCAAGTCCACGTCCAGTGTCCGATGCACGACTGTGTGATGTGATCCACACCACTTCAAAGCTCAACTGCATCAAAAAGCACGCTTCTGCAGACGGAACAATCATCGCACGACGCAGGTTCCGAATCGATACACGAACTCTCTCAGTCTTCCTGGATTCCATTATGATCTATCTCGTTTCCTGTACAGACATCAGTGTGTACTTCCGTCTTTCCATTCACTCTTTGCGATCAGAATTTTTGCGCCAATCTATCTGTGAATCAAGGAGAGAAAGACAGAATATGCTTGAGGTCAGCTCATCTTGCGCTTGCTTTCCATTATGCCACAAATCCACTTTTGCGCACTCACACTGAAGGTCTTCACGCGAAAAAGCTTTTTGTAATTTGACCTGTCTTCAGTTATTCTTTTCCACTCTGTCTGAGTGGGCTTCGCAAATCACTTTTCTCTGCTTTAAAGCTTTTCTGTGTCACGAACTACACGGGACTTTCTCCGAACAGCAATGTGCATTATCGGCCTGACAATAATCTCACTCCTGCGCAAAACCTTCGCGGAGGTGAAGTCCAGAGGTCCCCACGATTGCCAAGTTCGTATGAAATATTTGTCATCACATAATTCGCCTTGGGATGTTCTGGATAAACCTGGGAGACCTAAATCTGTGGACGATGCCCATATGAACACAATATCGTGTGAGGAGATGTGATACTCCCAGGGATTCGGGCGCGCCAAGTGCTGTGACAACTTGTCACGTCTCCTTATCCCTGCTTGCGTGTGGAAGTCTGTTGCTGAGAACCTGACTCGAACACCTCAGTTTGAAGCATTCAATGAGATAAACGAAGGTGACGTGACCAACCAGAAGCATGGATTGAAACTGATATTGTTTTCACTCCACAAGTTCAAATTTCAGTGGCGGACTCTGTTTGTCGCTTCAATGCAGGACAACGACTGAAGGAGATGAAGAAAAGGAAAAGAAGTTCAGTCGCTTCCATTCCTTGGAAAACCACACACGCAAAATCTTCGAAAATGTTCCCCTGGAAGTAAGGCCCCGGGAAACGGGAAACGGCATTTGCTCACAAAGAACAGGAAGGAAGACAAATTCAAAAGAAGCAAAACGAACATTCATTGAAAAGCTGTTTCACGTCAGAATCACTTCACAATTCTTCATTCCACTCGCACTTTACTTTGCAGCAGCAGAATTACTCAAACGACGACCTGCAGCATATTTTCAGTCCGCCATGAGGTCCATTTTGTTTTTCAGATGACGCACTACTTTGCTCAAAGTGTCATTCTTCCCTGGAGCTGAATGAACAAACTTTCCCTGGGCCCTGAAGCTGGATCGTGTCGTGTTCAGGCACCTCACAGGGGCAAACGTCGAATGCCAATGTTGCTCGACGATTCAAACAAAACGGTCCATTGTCCCCGACCTTTCTGCAAACAATCCGTGTACGGTGTCTTCAGGCTGGGCACTGACTGCCAACACAGACAGTGACTAACCCTGCAAAAGTTTCTTCTCATCCATCAATAAAGTGGTGTCTGGCGGTGTTCTTTATTGATGATGTATCAGTGGGGTTGCTAATTTGTGCGTGCTGAACAAAGACAGATTTAATTATGCAGGAATACGTCGTCCGTGGTTCTTGAGATGCAGGTCAACCTTGGTCCTGATGGACTGCCGCGGCTGCACGTCAGGATGACCCAAGACGTACATCACAACCTCGTACGAGTGAACGCCGACAGGAGACCGTCTATTTATGTGGCTCTGACAAAACATCGGACACCCAGAAGGTCTCTCTGAATCCGCGTCGAGGGTTCGAAATCAGACACTGTCTGGGGACAATTTTTACGTTTCCATGCACAACAGTGAAGAAATCAGTGTTGATCTTGATGTTCGCCGTCTGCTCAAAGTTGATGCAGAACCTCGGCGAAGTCGTCTGCGGTGCGAGGAAGTGACATTTACGGGAACAATTGTCGTTTCCAGCAATATTTGTTTGGAGTCATTTGGGGCAGGTTATTGAATTCTCCCCAGCAGACAGCTCTCACCCTGGTGTTCTCTAACGTTGACGTCAACAGCCGTCAAACATTGAAATAGATTTGCCTGCCAGGGCCGAGAGCTCTGACGAATGCAAGTTTTCACGTTGTTCCATGTTCGCAGTTGGGCAAACATTGCGTCTGTCATTCTGTTCACGTGACTTTTGTACACCACAGCACAAAGGCCGCAAAATTTAGCACATTCACGGCAGGGTTTGCAGAGAAGCACAGCTTTGCATGAGCGTCTTCGCGTCGCGATGGGCCTTGTGCTCACCACCGAAGGGTCATGCAGCCCATGTCGCGCCTTTGTCTTTTGACTTGCCAAGGTAAATGGCATCAAATTATCTCTGTCGAGATTGGCACCATTCTCCGTAACCTTTGAGGAGTTGCTGCGGTATTTGAAGATGGTAATTGATTTGGATATCAGACAGCTTTCAGCCTTGAAGAAATGTGCTTCGTCAATACTCTCGTCGTCTCGTTAGAATGAAAACACAGCGACAAGAACTATTGATTTCTATCAGAGCGCACGAATCGCGTCGGAAAGTGCTTTGCGAAAAAGTCTGCAATTTCCTGCTTTTTACTTTGCAATAAAAGAAAGCTAATATTGGCAATAGCGCGGATCTTGTTTTCTTTGTCGGACATAGGAACTCAGAAAGGTTGGAGGTTGGAGCTGTGCGCAGGAGACGTCTGAGAAAAAGTTCACGCTTTTCGTATCGTGTTCGCCCAACTGTCACTTCCATGCCGTTTCATCACAGAAAATCGCTTGAAGTACAATCTTGAAAGCATCGAAGTCGATACAAGATTTCTTTAAGCTGTCCTTTTCGTCATCTTACAAACCGTTGAAAGATGTTGAAATGCTGCGATATCCAATATTTAAAGAACTCCGTGGGTTTCTATCACGGTAAGTGAATTTCGTCATCAATCTACTCCTGTGAATGGAGAAGAGAGAGAGAGGGTCCGTGCCATTGTCACGATCAGATTTCTCCTCACATATTCTTTTCAATAAATTGGACCTGTTCCATTTTGTATGCGTAGATATGAATGCTCCCTTAAAGTGATTGATCTGCTGCTGAAGAAATCCTGCACTGCAGTGTTAAAGGCCCCCTGACATTATGTCTTCACAATGCCCCGGAATGGGCGCAATTTCAGGGATTGATAACCTCTGCGTAAAACTGCAACATATCAAAAAGGGGTCACGTCGTGTTTCCTTTTTCTTTCACAAAGAATCAGAGAAAGCACCGAATCAGAGTCACAATGTTTTTTCTCGACAAACCAAGGAGAAACCTGCATGTCGTCCAAATGGACGTCTTTTGTGAACATGAACGAAAAAAATACAAGACATTCAGGGGCCCCAAGTGGGGGTAAAAGCATTGGTAGTCAGTCTGTAGGGTGGAGACAAAACCAGGCAAACTGTTTTGAAAAGACGGGTCCGTGGCCACCCGAGCAGATCCGTGGGCAAGGGCATTGGGGGCCCGACCCGCCCTCATCCCTGCCGAAGGTTCTCTTTTTTTCTTCGGACGCTCTCCTTTGTTTTTGGATCCACCCCCCAGATGGACCGCAGTCAGGACCGGATCAAGTCCCCTCCCCAAACCATCTGAGTCCTGGGTCCACCAGTACAAAAATGTTTCTGCACGCGGACCCATTTCAGAAATGAGCCCAAGTTCACCAGACCGTCAGCTTTGTCATGTGTCAATTCACATTGTCCTTCAGAGATGCAAAAATTAATTTTGGGGTCGTCATCTGATCCTCCACGTGTAACAAAGAAGACACACTGCCCGTGTTCGAAGGACAGTGGGAAAGAAGCTGCTTGACGGCATGCATTGACAAAGGAATGTCGAGAATGTTTGAATTCCAAACATGAACCAAAAGGAGCCATGATGTTCCAGGATATACGCCCATAAGTCTTCTTCGCAAAGTTTACAACACACTTCAAAGCAGAAAAATTGTTTTTGGGGAAAAGTACAGAAACCTCCAATGTTTCTTTTCAAACTGTCAACTGCAGTGTAATCTTGTTAGGGAGGTAAAATAAATTGCAAACAAAATTGAATGAGACGAAGATTTATGAAGATTTCAAGAGAAACCTCCACTGGGACATCTCCATCTAAATTCGACATCTTAAGAGACGACTTTCACACGCCGCACCTTGCGCAGCCACCAAACCATTGGCCTAATGAGGCAGTTGCTGTCAAAAAGTGCCAGCAATTTATGTGGAGAACGGCAACGGTAATCTCGGGAAAATATCCACCTTTAGACATTTTAAGAGAAGACTGCCGTGTGAAGCTTCCTCAAGGGCTGCAAATTATTGCATTCAGTGTCGTCAAGTTTTTGAAATGCCAGGAAGTGCTTTTTCCATTCAACATGAGAGCGCTTCGCTGTGCAACCTTTCACACAAGAGACTGGATGATGTAAATATTTCAAGACCTGCACTGTATCACCCCCGACACAATGGAAACTGTTGATCCTATTGACACCAATCGAACTGCAGAGGAGGCTGTTTTATGCAAAGGATCATGGTCTACGGGATACACTCCGCCCTGATTAAAGTTTCCCGGCCGACGGTGTGTATTCCCTGAAAACTCATCCATCTGTTTTAATGTGGTGTTCTCACTATAATTGACAACATAAGAGCCCAGTATTGGTCCATTACTGAGCCCTCTTGATAGAAATAATGCTACTGACTGAAACAACCGCCACTGTCGAGGTCTTGAGACTTCCCACAAATCTCCCCTGCAGCAGGACGCAAGAAAAACCTGGGCACGAAAGGTTCCATTCTGCATTCTCCAGGGCCACAACTAAGCTTCGTTGTTGCTTCGTGAGGACTTCGTTGGATGAGAACAATCAAACAAACCACGGCATGTAAGCTCAAGGAAGCCAGGTGCGAACATTTCGAACAAACATGACTTTTGACACAAGTGCATGTGTGTCTGCACAAAACACGGCAAATTTGTTGACGAACACAGTGGTGACTCAAACTCTCTGAAACAGAACAATCCGCAACACGACTCAAATGCACATACCTTTGCTCCTTGTAAATCAGCCTTGGCCAAAGGGTTGATCGTAATCTCAATCTGTCTGCCAAAAAAGTATTCCCACGCAATCGCCCAGAATATTAACTGTCGTCATGCCAGATTTCTACGACTAATCTGCTTACAAGGCTTAAATACGACGGAGGCAGCTTCATCGAGCCTGGATATGACTTGCAGGAAAACAGCTTCAAGTGTCTTCTGGAGCGCAACGCCTGATTAAGACGTCTCAATTTTTAAGCATGTTTAGCACCCGAGAGAAGACGACCCGACTGGGTCACGAAGTGCGATGATGGATGCACCGCAGGCGAATTGCAGGAGCGTCATCGTCACGACTCCCGACAACATTTCCCCGAGACACGCGCTTTCCACAAAACTTTGGAGGCGTCTTCAGTTCCATGCCGCCCACCTCTTTCTGATGGCACGAAGAGAAAAGAAACATCTTCCTTTCCGAAGAAGGGGGATAAAACAGGAGAAGAGCGCTGTTCAGATAAATCCCACAGGAAGTGATTTTCCCACAGAAAGAAGACTGAGGGCTTTGCAGTAACACATAGATTACAATTAACCCGCGTAACGCAAAAAGCAACACCCTCCTTCATCATTGTCCGTCAGATCACTGCAGCGCCGGATCGCTCACCGGAACCAGCCACAGGTTGTGCTGCTGCCTTCAGAGGAACGAACGAACCACGAACGAACGGAGCGTCCCGGCGCAGTGCTCGTTTTGTAAGGGTTCACCCACGCTGCAAAAATGGTTCCTGTAAAATCATACGACTTTTCGAGACCTTTGGTCGAGAAAAGAGTTGTATGATTGAACAGGAACCTTTTTTGCAAGTGGGTGAACTCACTTCTACCACAATGAAGTCACGTACGAGAGGCTCTGTGACGGCAGCGTGGTAGAACATGGAAGTCGCTTTGGATGCCTTTGAAGTGAGATACTTTATGCACATACACAACACCAGGCTTTGTGTGCACAAACGAGTCGACTTTCGCATCCTATCCACAGCTGAACCTCAAATATGGAGTGGCTCGTGTATCCGACAAGCAACACTGAGTCAACTAATTATCAGTGAAATAGATCCAATACCTTTGTGCTCAGGAGCCGATCAATCACGGGCGATGGCCTCGCGTCAAAGCGACTTCGCGCAGTTTTCATCACGCGACTTGCGTCGCTTTTCTGGAGAACTTCGTCGACTGAAGTTTGGCTTCTCGTCCAAAGACATTGACATTCTGGAACGACCTCAGCCAAGATCGATCCTTCCAAGATTTATTCGCCCAAGCAGATGACTTCCACGTTTCTATTGACCAAGCCGTTTTCTACTTCGTCTTGCCCTTTTCATTTCTGGAGATTTCAGCCTCAGACCAGAAAAATGTCACCGGCACGACACCATGGCACAAGAGTGTGATACTGTTGTTTTTAGTCATTTTTCACTTCAAACTTGATGACGTGGTTTCTTGTGAATCAGGACTGAACAGGTTTCAGCTTCAATCCAAGGACTATCAGTGACTATCTATGACTATCTGTGGTTCTGTGGACAATGGCATCGGTTCGACAAGCAAATCCAGATGCATATTATGTCACAATGCCAACATGTGACAAAGACACGAAAGGTGACCGAAGTTTCAAACCCATAAAAAGCACACGCACACAAACGATCACACCTGTGAGCCACAGACGTGTGACTGTAGTAGGTTTGTTTATGTTTTTGCCTTTTGGAGCTGATCTGCGTGTAGATTCTGACCGGCAAAGAGCTCAAAAACAATGGCATCCATCACGCAACAAAATTCTTCGGGTGATCCCCGGAATGTTGTCGTGCAGCATACATGAGCAAGTACTGAAGGGACAAGAAGCTGTTGAGTGCGGGCGGCAAGACACCAGCGGCGTCCCGGCTTTCTCGCCATCATCTAAGTTAATTGTTGAGGGAAGATTACATGTCAGGCGATTGTTGCTACAAGGGAGCGATTAACATTGTGACGGAGCCAAATATGTTATTGCTTTGGTGAAACCCAGCTTGCAAGGGAATAATTGTTTCATGAATTTTTCATGAGCAAGTAAGTGTTGGTTGACGGGTTATTGTCAACGCATTAAGGTGCAGTTAGTGTAGGTAGAGGGGAAATGCGAGGCATGATGCCGCATGATGTGTGGGGAATGTGAGGAAGTCGACAAGGTGCCATTTGGTTCAAAGATAAATGTCCACGAGCCGCAGATGAAAAATGTACGAAAGGAAAATATTGTCCCTCTCTGGTGAGCATTGTCACTGGTCTCTTGCAGCGTTGCCAATGAAGGGAGGTCTTTTGTGCAGAATTATTCAGACACAAGCGCACCAGGCTGTTCCGGGATCCAACAGCGAAGTGTTGGGTCACTTCTAATCAGAATGGGCGCCAACTGGCAAGAAAGATGACCATGATGCAAAATATGAAGATGCCAACTCTTTTGCGCTCAAAACATCCCTTGGTTACCCAGGCACCTGACAAACCTTGTTCGACCACAGCTGCTGCCCCACCCACCCACAGCGGGGAGGAAAATGTGAGCAGGAAGATTGGCCACAACCGACAAGTTGACACTGTTGATCATCAGCCACGTGACAAAGGAGATCCTCTGCCAGGGCAGTGATCAAGTGATGGAGGGTGATGAGAGCCTGCAACAGGTGACTCTAGTCAACCCAGAAGCGCTTAATTTTAATTTATATCGAAAAGTGTCTGTGCTTTGAATGACAACAGGACCGAAAATGAAGCAAACACTTCTGTGCCGAAAACAAGAATACCCCAAAAATGTTCCAATTTGCCTTGGTTCATTTCTGTTCAACCCTGCATCAGCAGCCTGGAAACTTGTGTTTGTTTTTCTTTTTTTTTGTGACACCACCTCTCATACGCGCAAAACACCAATTCACACACCAACACACACATACATACACGCACACACACACCACACACACACGAGGATACTGTGCACTTAATGTGACAGAAGGTTATGTGTAACTGGCAGTAGGGGTGACAAAAGACGACAGAAGACCGTCCCCATCTCGGCGGCGTCACGTACTCGCAGTCTCGGGCATCTGCCCTCCTCAGAGGTCGCAGGAAGAACATTGTTAAAATTTTTCTCTTTTTTGCCAAGTCAAAACCTGCACGCCCTCGCAAGACGTGAGCAAGGAAAAGACAGGTCACCGTGGAAAGAAAGTGTGAGAGTTTGGCAGATCTGCTCTGCACAGTTAGATTGCGTGAACTTGAAGTGAGTGAGTCTGACCTCACCACTTTTCTTTCAAAAAAATGAAGTCAAGAAAGACACACCGTTCGCCGCGTGCCAGCTTCTCACAAAAGCAACACAATGTCATCAGACATATTCTATTCAGCTGGACACAATGTTCAAAAACTATTCGGTGTCGAACAAAGCCAACTCCAGACAATTATTCAGTATCTCCATCCTTACAAGGCGCTGCCCACACTGAGTGCGTCCACATTTGGTTCTTTGTGAAGACCTTCACAGGAATGGCCGAACCACACACATCAAGCACGGATGTGGATCAGCAATTTGCCTCCAGAAGGTGAGGAATTTGTTTTTGGGAAAAGGGTCCCTGTGTCCAGTAGTTGTGTGAACATGACCGTCGACGAGGACTGGATGCAACACAAGCGGCAAGTGGACGGACGCAGTGTGGATGACGTCTTGCACTTTCAAGAGTCCCACAGTGACGTCTGGGTTTGGATGAATATGGTTTCAGGTTCCACATTTTCATTTCATTTCCAATCGCAGGCATTTAACTTCACCTCACTGTTACAGATCCCTCTTGAAACTGATCGTTCAAATAAAGTTCAGAACACCTCACGAAATATGATTCCGCTCAGTACGAGACACGACACAAGTCTTCGTTCTTGTGTTGACTACTGCCGAAGATTTCAAACATTGACGAACAGGCAGTGAGATTTTTTATCTGTTCGACAACATGGCATTTACCTTACACGTTTATGGTTCGGTGTTTAATGATCTTCGCACGTATCCTATGAAATATTTATAAAAGGATCGCGGAAAGTTCTGCATGCATTGAATGAAAATTGACAGTCATGCCTTTCGCACTGCTATCTCAAAATGGTTGTTTCGCGTGAAAAGTTCACATTTTTGTTTTGATCAGATTGTAGGAGCTGGAACTCTCTTTGCCAAACCAACGTTATTCACTCAACAGGAAGCCACAAATATAAGCACTCAAATTTTGTGCCAGACGAAGCCACAAAAAGGAGAAACCTTCTTACCTTGATGTTGGCAAAAGTTGCTCCTCAAAGAACAAGATCGGAGCACCAGTTGATAGAATTGCTGCGGCAACAGGAGGCAAAAGCAGTTCTATCCCTGAATATCATGCAATACAAATGAGACATACGCGGGTGTGTCATTAATAATGACAGTGCTCTTCAGGCTGGGTTTATTAAGCAGCTTTTGGTCGGGTACTGCGGGGACAGCTTCATTATACCAGACCTGAACACGGCTTTGACCAGCTTTACACTGATGTGAGGAATGGCACGCCTGATCAATATTGCACACTATGTATGTAAGAAACGGGAGGAATCAAATTTGTTCCCCAACACACCGGCCCACTTCTTCAGATTCATTAAGAGCAGTTCGCTGCGATGCAATCTCTCGTTTGTTTCATTGACCACTTGGTCCTTTTTTCGTTGCAGCAGAACAGTGCCCTATCACGATTCTTGAATCGAATACGAGTTTTTTTCTTGTTTGAGTTCACAACGTCGTGCGCAAAGCCTTTTTTTCCAGAAAAAAGCACATTGCTGTATCTTACCACACTGAGTGCCACAAAAATTGATGCGTAAAATTCAGCTCGCAAATGTGCACGTGTGTGTTCTCTGTTGCTGGCTTTCTCTCCAACTCAAGCACTTGGTTTGAACAACTGTCGAAACGCTAATCTATCAAGAGAGCTTCCGCAGCACTTGACACCTAATCCAATACAGCGGCCCACAGCTTCTCCAATCCCCATTGTAAATGGTCAACTAGAACTAATATCTGTACGGTGTAGAAGCGCAAACGAATCCGACTGAGTAATTTGTCGAAACGCAAAACTATCCTCACCTGCAGAACCAGACAATGTGCGTGTAAAACGACGGCGAGTTTCAACAGCTTTCTTTTCGTTTTGTTTGTGTTGAACGTTTCTTTACGTTTGCGTAAAGTTTCACGTTCCAGCAGAAGAAAATGTCATCACTGAGTCAAGTTTGTTCTGAGCCCACAGACATTGAAACAAAAAAATGCAGGTTAGATTATGGTCTGTTGCTGCAATTGCTTTTGTTCCCCATGAGAAGAAAAAACACCAGTTCAATGGGCTGTGAATGCTCACACAACAACAAAGGTTCAAAATTTTCTGTCGTGGCAGAGTGAAAACTTCTTCTGTTTGCAAAATATAGGAGCAAAAGCGTCGATTCGATAAGAGCGACAGGACGGTCCCCTGACGCAGGGTTTTGTCCGCAACAATGAAAGGTTATCAATTTAAATGAGAAACTGGACGCTGCTCGGGAGCATTGGCTCTGCACGGGGACGTGAGGTTTATTGTGGAGAGACTCGAAACATCTCTGAATGGGAAGAAGCAGTGGTGAGGCAGTTGTCATGTCAGACATGAACGTGGTCACTTCAGGACCAAACAATTGCGATAATGGGCTGGTTGATGGAAAAGTGAAATCTCCTCGAGCTGATGAGGGAGACGCTGAAGAATGTAGTGGAAGAGATGAAGTTACTCAAGAAACTTTTCTCAAGAGTAGCTTCTTGCTTTTCGTCCGCTCGAATGGACTTTGTGCCGTTTTCTTCAAGATGGTCATCAAAAAGGCTGCAAACACGCTGGAAGACTAGAAGCCTCGGAGGATCCAGGGGCCTCCACCCCCACAGAGCATTTTGCTTCGCCCTGCTTTCTTTTGCACTACCAGGATATTATTTTACAAGGTTGGAGTTGGTCACTTCCTGTCGGCATTTAAAGTTGGACTCTGGTCAGTGCCCCATTCTGGATGCACAAGAGAGAAGCAAAAGAATAGGACATCATAACAGTTCGTTCCCGAAGCTCAACTTTTTTATGACTCGGCGAGATGACTCAAACAGGTTCAACCTCGAGATAAAATTGCAAGTGAAGACACGCCGCCGCCGCTGCAGGTCTGAGTTCGAATCCGCTTTGATGACAAAACGGACCCTGCTGAGTCACACCTTCGCTTTCTTTGTGCTGCGCCGACTTTTGATGTTGTGTGTCTGGATTCCAGAGTCCTTTCCACACCAAGGTGGACTGGTGCAAGCTTTTACAGATAGAATGAACGGATCACAATTTAGACTGTTGCGATAAAAGCACTGGGGAAATTGACGCCTTTATAATATTGCATCAGGTAAGAGCAACAGACATTGAAGTCTGATCAGGATCGATATGAACCGACGGTGGAAGTCTGAGCAGCTTACTTTCAAGCGAGTAGTTTCCTTATCAATGTTTGATGCTCCAGAAGTGACAATTCGAGACACTCTGCACTTCTTTTGTTTCAAATGGGTCGAATAGAGCTGCAGCAGGAACCTCCTTTTACTGTCTCGCCACTAGTTTGTGTGTCGTTTCATCCTCATTTTGCAGAATCTGCTCAGCGATGAATTTGCGTGGAAGGAAATCGTTCGACTGGAATTCAGAACTGCAGCTCAGTAGTTTTGCAAAGCTTCGGGGTTCAATCATTCCGAAAAGCTACAATGATTTGGCTGTAAAGTTGCCTGATACGATTTCACACCAACATCCACAGCTTGACAAAAACATCACACAGCTGATCTTCGACGGAGGTTCTTGAATTGGCGGACGAAAGAAAAACCAAGTAATGCACGTACATAGGGGCGAATGAAAAACTTTGAACTTTCTTCGTGTGTTGGTATTCAGGAAACACACATTTTTCTGGTTTGTTGTCTGTTTGGTTTTTTTTTTGTTTTGTGTCAAACATGTAATTTATTGCAAAAAGCGCACTGCATAATCTTCAAAATAGGAAAATGTGATGAGCCTTGTGCCATCGCGTAGTTCTGGCCTTCGGCAGGCAAATTTTTGGTTTCTTTGCACTTGCTTTTTCGGGAGATATCATTGCATATCATTTGGCTTTGTAATCTCATGTGTTCTGTTGGGGTTCTCTGTGCAACTTTCACCTTTTGGGTGCATAGTTCCGTGCACGTGTGTGGGGTCAATGAGACAACGAAATGACCGCGAAGGAGAATCAAAGGACAGCAGACTCAAAGCCTTTGTCTTCAAGATGAAGTGTGACAAATCTGCTTCTTTGTCCAGATCAGGATTCAAGTTGTGATCATGCTTCAAGAACTTCAACAAAGGACACCCACCGAAAGACCTGACTTGAACCAATGAATTTACCCACGAAGCTGTGTTGTTGTATTTGAACTCCAAGAATGTCTCATGCAAAATTCAGACCCACTGATTGATCGCGTTGGGGGCCGCGATCGTTTTTGCAGGTTCGTCTGTCACTGAGTCTTTCAGAAGACTGGCAACCAGAATCAAAGCTCAGTTCCTACAAACAAGGTGACAAGTGGCAGGCAGAGTCCTTTCTCGCATGGGAATGTGGAGAAAAGGAACCCTGGTTTGTTGGAGTGGTCTTCAGTGCAGTGAGCAAAAATGAACACGTTGTGTGTCTGTCTTTCTTGTGGTTCCACAGCTACCAACGGGCTCAGTTTGGATTTGGTCTGCTCAGCCTGGAACGTGTGACCAATATCCGGATCTTGTTGCGAGTCAGGAGGTCGTTTTTCCAAACAGAAACATATCACTTTTTGCTCAATTTACGAACCAGATTTATCCGACGCAAATCCATGTGTATTCAGGAGCACAAACGACCTTTCAAAAGCACCCAGGGAAGAACATAACTTACTTCTCAGATCTGACCTCGGTCAATTACAGGCCTGTCGGACACAAAGTCAATTTACTGGGCAGCAAATTGAATTTGGTCTGAGATACTGTTGTTGGTTTCAATCCGAGTACACGAGTGTTTGCGCTGTTGTTGCTGCAAACACCGGAAGAACATTTTGGTGAGAGTCATTGTGATTTCATTGCGTTGGTGTGATTTGAAGATTTGTTGAATGAGTCTTTTCACCAACACGGACGCAAAGTACAAGTTGTGATTGTCGAAACCAATTGTCACTGATTTTCAGAATGAACCTGTAAGAGAAGCAACACAGGCAGCTGGGCATTCGGCAGGTTCTTACTGATTCCACTTGGAACTGTTCCTCAACGGAGGGCAATCCGTGAGGAAATGATCCCGTTTGAGCAATTTTCAATCACATTCAACATTTATTTCTTCCCTAAAACACTGGATGACAAGCTGTAATTTTGGCGGAGAATGTTGAGAGGAAGATGAAAGGAAGCGTTGAGCTTCACAGTAATTGTGTCATGATGTATGTTGTTGGTGCTTTCTGCATGGAAGGCAACTCTGCCATTTGGCACTCACGCACTCAAACACAATGGCTTTCTGTGCAGGGTTATTGGCTCTTCATGCTTTATCAATTAATAAATCTCAGCCACACATCTGAGCAATTTACATGATTTGCTCGGGTGTTCCTGTAGGTGCTGCTGTTGGTGCCATTCTGTTGAAGAAACACCTCCGATATGTCCGTTCAGGACAGTCCAAGAGAACAAGTCCTGAAATGGATGTTATTGTTTGATCATGATTTCGCCATTGCAGGCAGAACAACATTGCAGATATCGGATGGCAAAAACGCATCGAGTGACCATTGGATTTGGCTGCGCAATGCCGATTATGAAGAAATTGCGTGATGATCCAGGCCGGCTGTCGATGAGTATTAACTTCGGACATGGAATCCATTGACTGGATTGATACGGAGAACAGAACCTCCATTTATGATTTCGCGAAACTGTTCCAGAACATGTTGAGTCCACTGCATGGGGACTGTGAGGTTCAGACACGGATGACACGTCAGGGCCAGGTCACTGTGTTGTGGCATTGCAGATGTCCTTCAAAAGCATGCCCACCTGCACACACCGCGCAGACCCCTGTCTCCGCCAAGAACTTGTGGATCAGTCTTTAGGGGCTCACATGTGCAGCAGAATTCAAACGGGAAGAATCTTCCAGACACGCAACAACCACACATCGTCATCTGCGACCTGTGGATCGTGGTCTCTTTTCGATCAGCACTCCGCGAAACTGCAGATCCTTTTGTCTTCAGGTTGTGTCTTCTTCTCTTGCAATTTCACTATGAATTCTTTGCGAAATGGACAAAGTGATCAAAAGTGTGTCACACGCACATCAGCGATTGAAGCTGCCACCTTTGAGAGGAAACCTTGGAGATGTTGAGATTTGTCAGAATCCGCAGTTGCACATGCGCGCAGGTTAACTTTTGACCTTGCGACTCACAGCGTGGAACTCACGGGGGCTCCGGCGATGCGACGATGAGAGCAGAGCAGATCTGATACCCCATCATCGTTGTGTGTCGTGAAGCTTTGTCCCGGGCAACATTATTTTCCAGTACACGCAAGACACATGCACGAGAGTACATTTATTTTAATAAGCCCGGTCTCTAATGAGTCACATTGAATTGGCCATGCAGGCAAACTTTCATTAGCGCTATTACTTCCGAGCTCTTAATTCACAGGGGAAATCGATAACAATATACTTGGCGGCTTGAAATCACAAAAGGTTTTCCGTATCACAAATGATCATTGGCCTTTTCATTAGTGAAATGACTCCCATCATCATGGCGATTGTGACAGATGTGAAGATAATGGGATTAGCTTTGAGGCAGCCATAACTCTCTTTTTTGCACAGCCTGGTCCTGCTGCGTTACCTAATAAACGGTAATCCTCCGCTGCCTTTTTTGGCTTAATTAGCTACTGATGCTCGTAATCACAGGAAGTCTCGCACGGCCATCAAAGACTTTGATGTACGCGCTGCAGAGTCAAGTCAATGCCTGACCTTGCCTGTGTCAGATCTTTAGCGAGGCTGGAATTGGATTTGGCCTGCTGCAAATGCATCACCTTCTCAGGTCGCGACGGTTCAATCTTTTGATACCCGAGAAGATTCCCTCGCTGATTCGGGAACATTTGATCCTGAAAAATCGAAACGGCGCCATCCAAAGCTCAGGAAGACGGTCAGGGTGACTTGCCGTGATCTCGTGGAGGTTGCTTTTGTTGACTTGATCTTTAACCACTGCGCTGTGGAACAAGCGCTCCGTGGAGACTTGTCTCAGGCATCAGACTCTGGCTTATTTGTGGCGATGTCCGCCGATTTTTGTCTATCCTCGTCGTTTAAAACGAACCACTTCACCAGCGTCCGGGTTCTGTTGTCGGGACCAAAAAAAAAAAACACACACACGATGGGCGACCTTGGCAAAGAATACAGGGATCCAGAAATATCCGCAGCTGTGGAAAAGTGCGGAAACGTTCAATCTGATGGGCGAGGCAAGAAGCAGCGAGCCCCGCAACACTGGCGACGTTGTCTCGTTTCTTCCAAACTGCTTCAAGTTCAAGACCCTGTGCTTATTCGGCAAAGAAACGCAGGCAATCAACAAGTAAACGACACGAAGTCGCAGGGAGAGACGCCATCAGCAGCCGAACCCTCAGTGCCCTTCGCCCAGGTTTAACCGTCAACAGCTCCGGGCATTAATTGAAACAATGTTCAGGACATAGCGCCTAATTCCTCCTGTCGTCAACCTTGTCCGTTTCAATTCAGGGCGGATTGAACCACGGTTATCACTCTGCTGAAGGAGAGGAGACCAGTTGAGCCTGTGTTAAGTCCGCAGTCTAACAGGAGTGATCAATAACAGTCACCGAATGTACATTTCACACGCAAGGTGAAACAAAGCTCTTGTGGGGAAATGATGACTTCGATGGAATTCATAAGAGTATGAATAATACGCCTGAACTCCATGTGACTTGATCGAGAGAGAAAGTGATTGTTTTGGCGCAGTCCTCCTGCGTGCGTATCGGCTCAAGCAATAATTTCAGAAAAAATCCTTCTTTGGCTCGGCTCAAGTGACCATTTCAAATTTATTCATAAAGCTGTTGGAAACATATGAAGCCACATCTTCTTTGACGTAGCGTATCACTTTCTGTCAGATACAGTCAGGAATTTCATTTGCAGTATTTGGGTAAGCCAGAGCTAAGAATGTCAAAAGGATCCTGTGTCCAGCGCTGTTTGAAGCTCAACTCAAAGAACTGCTGGATGCGCAGTTTGGATTCCAGACACAGAGGCTTCACTTCGGGTCTCGACAGCAATCTGACATGAGTCCCATGTCATGCATAGCAAGACCGTCATATTGTCTTCTGTCATTATATGTTCCAGTTCCTGTGTCTTGCAGCTGTCTCTCAATTTGTTTGCCTTTATTTGGTTTGCTGCTAGAGCAACCGAAGAAGATTGCATGAATATGAGAGCTGCAGGTTCCCTTTTGTCTCTGAGCATTCAGATCGCATGCATATTTCAAGGGGAAGAAAAGACCACGATACTGCCATTAATTAAGTTTGTGTGTTTGGTCTTTCTGTTTTTCCTAATTCAAGCAAATTACCCACTCAAAGCGAAGAGTGCAGCTGCTTCTTCGCAGCTTTGTACACAAAAGACATGTTCAGCGAGCAGAACGAGAAAAACAATGACCTGAAAGACAATTCTTTCACCGAAGCACACACAAGAACAAACGCGGGCAATTGCACTTGTTTGCGTGTCTTCTCACCCACGTGAGGAAAATCCATGATACTGCCAGCAAAACCCCGATGCTAACATTCTCAGTGAGGAGTCGAACGTTCAATGGAAAAAACTTGAAAGTGATCGTGTCCTTAGAATTTCACGGGGAACAAGAATGAAAACTTACCATGCATGACATGCTTCTCTCCGAACCTGATGATAAACTTCATCACTCAGCAGCTCTGCTCTCCTGATCTTAAATGTTCCAAACACAATCAGTTCCCAACAAGGGAGATTTGGTGCAAGCTTTTTGCAACTAAAATCCATTAGCGTCTCGTGCAAAGCAGATACAAAGCCGGTTTTTTCTGCAAACGAAATACATGAGCCGAATTAGATGATCAATGAAGGCACCGCCCCATCAGACATTATCGTCATTCAGGCAGCGAAACAGTGATGTCTCTGTGCAAGTTGTACAATTTATTGTTGCACAATAATAGCACCAAACCCAGTGATTATCTGAACAATACCAATTACACAAAATTTTCCAATTGTGCGAGTGAGTGTGGGCAGTTGCGTGACATAAAACTGCCAAACGCAGTGAAAACACTTGTCAGAATAGTTTTTGATGATTCGAGTTCTCTGAGATGTCCACAAAAAGCCGCCCTCGACAAGCGACTGTGCAGTTGATTTGTGTCTTCAGATTTCTCTTGGTAGCCTGCAGCATGGTCGCCATGGCTCGCAGTGAAGGTCAAGGGTTAGGGTTAGGGTTAGGGTTAGGGCTCAGCGGCTGCTGAGACGAACTTCCCCGAGGAAGACATGGAAGTGCTGCAAGTTCAAACGATGCAAATCCGCCTTGCCGACCATCTTTTTTTGACACAGCTTGACAGAACTGATTGTGAAAGGGAGTGACGCAAAGATGGTCTTGCTTTCAAGTAGAATTTTCAAATTTCAGATTCTTTTGTGACGAACACGTCGTGCCGTTGGTGTCAACTGAGCGCGCCTTAAATTAGCAATTTAATCATGCTTATTTTGCCTCGATGTTCTCAGTTCACAAAAAGCTCGAGTAACCTTTGCCTTAAAAGCTTCCTCATCAATTTTTTATGAATGCCGACGAGATACAAAAGAGAGTGCGTTCAGCCCAGAAGGATAGTTTCCAAGTTTTGTGTTGCCATGCTCCGACAGGAGAAGAAAGGCAGCTTCACATGGAACAGCGAGCGCCTCATTTCCTCGGGAAGACCCAACTTCCCCTTTTGCACCTAACTCGACGCGGAATAAATTTACTTTATCTCCAATATCTGTCAGCAAAAACCTCTGTAAACTGATCAGTTGAGAACAATTCCATGTTTAGGGAGGCCGCTGGCCTTGTTCACCGATCATTCACTTCACCAAAACGCCGCGAGGACTTTACAGGATGACAATCCCAGTTGGCATGTGTGCGCAGGAATCCGATTCCGTCTTTGAACTGTGGTGAAAGTCGATGGACAAGAGTCGAAGTCGCTTTTGTGGCTTTGGTTTACCGGAGTTTGAAGATCACGGCACGCGTGAGAATCCTGTTGTGGATTTGGATATTTTTTCTCGTGCATCATGAGAAGATGTCAATGTTCTTTTCTCAATCTGCTGTTGTTGAAGTGCAGATCAATTTGCTGTCCTTCAGCAACTACATGTACGTCACTGAAACACAACAACAAAAACGGAACCTCAAGATATATTTTGCATGTCAACTATTTCTCATCTTTTTGGAAAAAATAGAAGAACACTTTTGCGAAAGAAACAGCACAAGAAGAAAAGTTCCACACGTGTACTGAATGTACAATATCTTTGGAGGACGTTGGATACTGATCCTGCAGTTTACACGGTCCAACAAGTTCTTTCTTCAGGCTCGTGCAGACACCCAGGCCCTCAACTGCAAATCTGGACCAAATCTTTGAGTTTTTGATGGGAACAGTTTGGGTCTGGACGAACGCGTTCACCTTTTGGTTACAGCTTGTGTTCCCTCCTGTTTGTCAGGAAAACGGGAAAATTGGGGGGAAGGGTGTGGAAATTGTGACTCGATTAACTTTGCAGACTGGACTTTCAGACAGTCTTGATGGAGCAGTTTCAGTGCTGCTGTGAGGTTCGTTCAAATCGCCTTGTGATCTCGTTTTCGAAATCCAAAATTGTTAATAAAAAAAGGCAACAAAAGAGTGTATCTTCTTTCGGAGCCACCAAAAAACGAAGAGCTTGTTTTTTTTGCTGGCAGCTGCTTGTTTGCTGTTTCCCCAACAAAATTTGTTGAAAGATCGCTGTCTGGTCACTAGATTCCACGACATGAAGTGGATCGACCTTCGGTGAACTCAATTTTGATCGTCTCCTGGTGGTGGCAACTTCTACCTTGAAGATCCAATCGAAGAGCCTGACTTTGAAAGGCGCAACTTGTTTGTGCGCGCAATGTTTCTGACAGAGACAGCACTGATTATTCCTGTTGAAAAGTTCATGTCTGACCAAAGGTGGGAATCGTCTCATCGTCTCAGACAGTCTGCAGTTTCTTTTTGGTGAGATACCTGTTACTTTACACAAAAAGTCCGAAACTACAAATTTCATGAATTTGAAGAACCAGGATGTGTGAAGATTTGTGCCGTGAAAGGTTCTTCAAACTGTGAAATTTGCAGGAATGTTTTCCGTCTGATCCGCACTGCGGAGAGCTCGGGTTTTGACACGTTGACATTTAATCAAGTAACAACGGTCTTCATTAAAGCTGGATATTTAAAATTGAATTTCACCCAGGAGCTCCAATTTCCGCCTGTCAGCTTACGTTTCTTTTGTCATCCAGAAAGTCACTGCCCGATAAATGCTGCAGACAACAGCCCTTCACGCCCATTCACTTACTCTCCTGTCTCCTCCTGTTCTTCAGGAGCCTTCCATCTTCTTCAAGTGAAAAGTGGAACAATTGAAACGCCTTCCCTTTGGAAGTCTTTGACTGAAAATTCCGATGCTCGTTACTCATTGAAAGAACCCGGGCCGAGTCTCTTGATATTCCTGCGCGTCTTGAGTGTTCAACCTCTCTGCAGATTCGCTGCAGGTTTACAATGACGTGAGGGATCTGTTCATTTCCTTTGCAACACAAGAAACTCTACGATACTCCTGGGAATTTCTCTTTTCAGTCTCATACAGAAGAAAACTACTACTTTGAAAGGTTTCTTTTTGCTACTCAACTTCAAAGTCCTGCTCGTTTCAACATTTCGATTCGCGAATTGGCATCAAATAAGATACAGTTTGTTTTGAAAAAAAAAAACAACTTGACTGCAGCAAGATGAACAAACTGTAGAGTCTACGCCAAATACTTTGCAGTACGGCCTGATTGAAAGAGGGAGCTGAGACAAGTTTTCCTTGGTTGGGAGGTTTCCGATTTCTGTTTGAGTGTGAAAAGCTTCCTCTCGGATGAAACCGTGGAAAGACAAAGCTTTACACAAGCTTTTGACGCGACATTACTGAGGCCTCCTCTGCATCGCAAGCCGCAGCCTAAAGGGAATGTTTCTTTTGTACGATGCTGAGAGCGATGTTGAGAGTTTTGTTCGAGGTGTAAATGCTACCCTCGAAAAAAGAATCTGTCGCCAAATAAGGATTGGTCACTGTTTGGAGCGTTGTCTCCTTCTCGTAGGAATTTCCAAAAACTCAGGGCACATATCACAGTGTAAAGATGATTTCCGAGTTGACGGAACTTTGCGACTCAGGCTGGATAAGATGCAGGCCTTTTGTTGATCTGCACCCCTGCGGTGAATGTGTTCCCAAGAAAAATCATTCTCCTCGTCGAGCACTTCAAAACCTGCCCTTCTTCCTGACGGCATCTGCTTGTTTCATGAAAAGCAGGACCCTTTCAAAGAGGAACGTCTCTATTATGGAAACACTATCGACTGTTTTCTATTTTTGTGGAGTTCAAACAACTGGGTGAAGGGCAAAATGCTTGCGTCAGGTCTGCCTCGTGTGTCAATCATTACAGCGACGTCAATAACTCGTGTTTGAAGACCTGGCGACAGCACCGCAAGTCTGGTACAGCATAGATCTCTGGTTGTACAAACATTTGCAAAGACGCAACTTTACCACGAAAAGATCGGCTTTCGCAAGCGAAAAACACCCATAAAAGGTTGACACAGAAGATCTACAACGAACATCTTGCGCTTCCAATGCACTCAGGTTTGAAGTTCAGACCACTCGTGAGCTTGGTTCTCTGAAACTGAATGTAGAGTCTAAGAGGGACAAGTATTGCGACTGCCAGGTCCTTGGGCTTCCCAGTCAAGGAACCACATGCGTGCATGAGATACTCCCCATGGACCAAAGGAGACATTTTTGAAATGTTCTAACAGACCCAACGCTGGCTTGGAGTCGCTCAAAAAGTTCATGGCAAATCCAACACCTCAGTTTCCTCTGCTTTGTTGCAGTGGAGGCTCTGGATGTAACTCCAGTTATTGTTTTCAAAATGGAAAAAAAAGCTGATCGCAGATATGCGTGATTATTGGAAAAGTAATTTGGTTTGTGTCATGCAGTTTTCAGACGGATCAAATGACGGTGTTCACACGCAATTTGTTCATTGTGATCTGACGTTTATTCGTCATCTCGGTCTTGTTTTTTGCTGACTGAAAGGCGCTACATTCAAAGTGATGACCGTGTTTGTGATCGTCTTTGTAGGTCAGAGATCCAGTTTGTGTGGAGAATACCAACGACTGAAAACGGTTTTTGATATTTTGGTCGTCACCCCCTCTTCCAAAATGTCAATGTTTGGAGTTCAGAAAACATGATGATGAACATGGCGGTGCTTGTGAGCAGAACAGTTCATCTCTTTCCACCCCAACCCCACCGCTGGCAGGCCTGGCAGACTACGTAACCTGATTTTATTGCTTTCCTTGGCAAATTTGAAAAAGGTGAGTGCACCCCCACCCCGGAAGGTGATGCATGAGTACCCCGGAGCACGTGGCCCCGGATTCGCGAGGTGAAATGAGTCCATGCGTTGGAGGTCAAGCGATGAAAAATTCAGGAGGAATCGGTTGTCCCTTTGAGTCAGGAAAACCGAAATCACGTCCTTTGTTTGGTTTTTGGTGTTTTCTTTCACTTTTCCTGTTGCAAAATGTGGCTTTTTCCTGAGTTCCAGTCGGCACGCCAACATGTACAAGTTTCTCGAGCAGCTTGCTTTGCTGTACCCCTGGGACCCAGTAACCAACTTGATTGTACGATGCAATTGGACAGTGGTCTTCAGTTGACTTTCTGAGGCACAAACGTTGTTTTGGCCACCAAAAGCGGCACCGTTCACATCAAATGACACTGTGACACTGAAACTTCACAACGGGCAGCTGCGGAAGTACATGTTTTGTTTTTTGTCTTTATTTGTACGCAAGACCTCGTTTTATTTTGCCACGTACGGTCTTCTCAAACAGAAAATCTGTTTTAATAATGAATCCTCGTTTTTTTTTTGCAATCAAGAAATATTCTCTTTTTCCTCTTGCATTTTGAGATTGGCTGGTAACAGATGAGCAGCAGCCTGTGACCTCACGATGATTGAGTTCCATTCGTGCATTTAACCTTCCAAACAGTCTTCATTTCCTGCAGAAAAATTGCCTGTGAAAAAGCCTGAGGTATCATGTCCATCGGATAATCTCATCAAAAGAAGTTGTTCATGTGCGCCGCAGGCAGACGCAAAGTTCCATCGTGGAAATGACACAATGGAAGCAGCGCGTGAATGCAAGAAACACACAGGAAAACATTCCTTTCCAGTGGGGTGCACGAACGGCGCCTTTTTCATTGTGAGGAACCTTCTTGTGGAAGAACCGACGTCAACTTCTGCAAAACTTCAGAAAAGAGCCGAATCCAAGCGTTTTTTGTGACGCAACTGATCGGCTTTGGACGTGTCTCAACTGTGAGCCTGAAAATGGAAGCAGACTCCCAACCATTTCTCGACGAATATAAAATTTGACAGTGTTGATGCAGAGGGAGAGAATTCTGCTTTCTAAATGCCGTTCATGGAAGTCAAATAGCTCGTTTGCTGCACTGGACATATTCCCAGCGCTTATTTAAGATAAAGTTTCCTGGTTGGTCAAACGAAGAATCTCAAACAGCCTGTTTGGGGGCAGTTCGGGCCACTTGGGACCATCTAACGCCACATCTTATTTCCTTGTCCTTTGACTCCGTGCTGGAATCGAATTTATCACAAGTTTAGCTTCTGACACGGTGATCTTTTATCACTTCAATGTGGCTGCGGTTGTGCATTTCTATTTGTTTCTGGATCTGTCTTGAATTCAATGGATTTTCGCCTCAATTTATCTCCATTGGGCAGCTCTACAAGACTGACAAAAGAGGAAATTCGCTTTCCACACAACGCAACAAACAGTCAATGCACAATATCATTGAGTTTACTGTATGAGCTGCGAACACAATAAAGAGGTCCTTTTTGCTCTCCTGATTTGACTGACGTGCAGCAGTGAGCTCAGTTTCAACTTTTTCACCATAAAAGGGAGATGACCAGCCTCGTACATCACGGAAACGTCACAGCAATGCCGAAATAGTTTCGCCAAGAGGAGCAGGGCAATCTGGTTTTGCTGGTTCTCTCCCACGATGATTGTCTCTGAGAGTCTTTCGAGTAGAAATGCCAAAATACAGTTACCATTTTCCCCACAGGAGCGATTTCCTTTCAATCATGAATGCGACTGTGAAGGATGAAACAAAATGATCCCTGTGCGGCTGTGTCTGTGAGTGACTACTGAGCAAGAACAGTAACTTGTGATTCTGGATGCAATCACAAGCTTGGGCTCATGCCCTTGAAAGATTTTGCAAAACGTGAGTGCAAAGTGAGCATGCAGACCACCATATCCACGAATGCATGCTTTACTGCGTCAGGTGACTTGAGCATCACCATAGTCTTTTGTCTTTTTGTGCGCCTTTCGGCCACACTCTGGGGCAAAGAAGGGGCCAAAGTTGAGGCGGTGCTCTTCAACGAGTTTGATTCATGACACCGAAGTTTCAAAGTATCTATGGATATTTGATTGCAGGGGTTGTCCAGTTGAGGGTGACAAACATGCATCATCCGCATTGTCGATGCGTCCGATAATTCTCTGTTTAAGTAGCTCTCACCTCGAACGTAGGGTTACAGGTCGTCCATCGACCAGTGAGACTCTCCAGGGACGTGAACCTCAACACGGCGCTGACAACTAGACAAAGAGACTAAAACTCGCAGATCTTTGGCAAAACAGCATCGGAAACAACGGGCGTCATTGCTCAAGGACCACAACTGAGCAGGCCCAGCTGAAGGTCCCAGCTGCAGTTCCACGGTTCATGAGCTCATGGCTCAACTTCGAGCTCGCACAGAACGAACTGGTTGATTGTCAGAGATTCCATCCAGTCCTGGATGGGGGATTATGAAAATGAGAGGTGGACCAGACAGACAGATGTGCTTCACTCCAGACACAGCAACAGGAAACAGCGTTCCGATTCACAGGACGTGAAACCGAAGTGAAGCCACCAAATCCTTGATCCGTATCTTCGCTCACGAGCGTCGTCCATGCGCTTTGACAACTGGGGAGTCAGTTGGCCATCCATCGTGAGGGTGTTGAACTGGAAACTTCTTTTCTTTGGATGCAAGCAATTAGCTAATCAGATTGTGTTTCCACAAAGGGAATTCTTCCGCGCCATTAATCACGTGTCACTTTTGAAATGTCGGTGCTGCAGCGATACGGTGAGAGAACAGTTCTTTGTGTCAAATCCAGTAAAATGAGTATTTCAGTTGGCATTTCAAGTGAAACACAAAACTTCAAAAGAACGTGCTTATCCATTAGCGACGTAACAAAATAATTAGCATCAGAAAGGATCTTGTCATTCGTGTAAAGGAACTCCAGATTCTTGAGGACCAAAGGGAGTTTGGCTTGTTCCTGAGTTTCCACACTCAAGCGTGAAATAGAATTGACGCGAAACACCTGCGCAGAACTTTCCGTGCTCGTGTTTCGTTTCACACACGAATTCGTGTGACATGATGTGACTCCGCTTCTCTCAGAAATGAAAAGAACAAACAGAGGGTTCACGTTGTCTTTGCAGACAGTATCTGTGAAACATTTGTCAAAACGGGCAAACTGATTCCCCTGAAGTGTGCACCTGGAACAAAGCCGAGCGCCTCTCTCGTGTATTCAGTTTCACGTGATGAAAACAAAATGCACAAATATGATATATTGAATGACACGTTTTCATGTCTCTCCAGAATAGAATGGCCCAAACCCATTTTCATCGAAACTGCAATGTATCTGCTCGACCTATGGCCTTAATGTGATCACGGACGGATTTTATCAAATGGCTTTATCATGTACGCTTAACTGCTGTTTTCAGTGGGTGTCTCGGAAGGTTCTTTTTCCATTAGGCTGCAAGGCATTTCTAAGCCCTTGACGCCACGGTGTCCATTCCATGCTCCTGTGGTCAAAATGCTGGTCTGTTTGCAGTGACTGTAGAATTGAGCACTGCAGGATGCATGAGAAGTCTTCTTGATGGGATATTTGATCAAGCTCGATGTGCCAAATTGCGGTATTTTATGCAAACATCAACACTTATCTGATCGCACCAAACTTGGCTGATGCTAATGGTCTTCAATGATCTGGAATGACCCCGCAATCAATAAAGTCATATGGTAAATAAATTACACTCTCTGTGCTTTACTGATCTTTACTAATTGAGTGTTCAAAATTCGGAATCTTGGGCTGATGTTACCACAAAGAGTCACGCCCCTAATTTGGAATGAATCTCAGGTCACGTCGTTTTTTTTTCAAATAATTCGCTCTGTTGACAAAGCTTCAAAACTTCAAGAAAAACACTGAATTTGCAATTATCAGGCTCTTCCGAGTGTCAGCAGGGTTCAAGGTAGGATAAGAAGAGCAATGTTTCAGATTCGTTTCGTTTGTTTTCAGACAGCGATGATGAATGCGGGGGAATCTGGCTCACTCGAAGATAATCGAAATTAATTTCAGCTGAAATTGGCCAATCTCAGCATTACGTGAGTCGAATGTGTGGAGGCGGAAAATGCCAAGGCACGCAACTGTCTTCCTCTCAGTCCTGCTTCTTTTCCCGTTGTAAGCCACTGGTTTGTTCTCGTATGGTTCTGGGGAGTGCTCCCTTTCTTTTACGTGGATGCCCAGAAAGTGATGATGACTTCTCAATCCGTCTTGACATTGAAGAAAAACATTTGAATTGATGACGACTCAATCAGCATCCGGAGGACATTGATTTGCTCTGCGAGCTTTGTATTTTGTGTTTGCTTCCAAAACGTCACCGGGACTTTGAGAAACTGAAGAAAGAAGAAATTGCTCTTGTCGAGCGCGTTCGTCTGAGGTATTTTGTGTGGGAGCGTTGGATATTCTTGGCCAAAGCACCAAGATGATCAGGCTGTCGTCAGCGGCTTTTGTTTTGCAAGTGAAATGAGACATCTGAACACAGGTCACAAGTGATTGATGGGGTTGAAAAATACAGATTACCATAAATACACAACACGGAAACTGCACAAGTGTAGTATGACGAAGAAGTAGTGTACATGCACGCAAATTCTGAGAGGCAGATAACCCTGGGAAAGGTTTGTCAAGAAGCTTGGGGAATGGGAAACTACGACAATGTCTGGTTCCGACTGATCCTTCAGGCAACGTTCAAAACTGTATTGTTGATGTCCCCCCCCCCCCGTTGTTGAAGCCTGCAAAGAGATGCGGACAAGTGTGACAAGCATGTTGATTTTACCAAGTTGGTCCCCATTATCTGCAAGTCTGTGAGGAAGGAAATTACTCGAAATTTCTTTTCAAGTTTGCGTCCATGCACAGCTGATTGTTGACTGTTATGAAACTATCCGGCGCAGGGAGTCGATATGGTCTCAATGCTCCCGCTGCGAAAATTGCAGTAAATTTGTAAAGAGCCACGAACACCGTCTGGCAAAGATATCTGGAATGAATAGCTCCAAAATGTTTTGTTCAGTCACCTCAATAAGTCCAAATTGGCCATGAAGTTGCCAACAGCATTTGCAATGCATTTTCCACCAGACAATAACAGCAATTTCAGTTTCCAAAGAAAATTCTTCTGCAGCATTTATTAAATTATTTCGATTGATTCCTGTGCCATTTGGAGATCAATATCCTTGCAGCATTTTTCAAATATTTGATAACAATTACTTTCAAACCTAATATGTTTGTCATCGCTGAGTGTACACTGTGTATACTTTCTGGTTCGTAATCTGCAAATATTTTCCCACTGTGATCGATCGATCTTCAATAAGCAATGTAAATGGTAATAATGGTGCCTCACAATTCTGACACATTTCAGGACCGATACAAACATATCCCAGTCTAGCCCTGCAGCCCTGAGTGATAAATTACTGCTTACAGTTGTATCAAAATTGATTTGTTGTTGTGCCACACCAAACATGTTATCTCGCGTGCTTTTGCAAACGTATTCCGCTCGATAGGTTTCGGAGCGACCTGAATCACCTCAGGAGTCTGGGACTATACGATGCGGTCTTCCCCGTTTTCCGTCTGAAAAAAAAATCGTACTTCTTCAAAAGGAGTTGTTTTACTCAACGCCCCACAACGAACCAGACGCACTTCACGCAGGATCTCACAGGATCTCACAAGAACATTATGCAGTTCTGTCCAATCCGATTATTATCCACCATCCGATGATCATCGTCCCTCGGAAGCCCTGTAAGTAAAAGAAAAGATAGCCTCAGAAGGATCAAGCCGAGTCCCGGCAACTTGACGCAAACTGGATTTGATGTTCCTCGGGGCTTAAGAGCTTTCGTGTTGCAGTAAAGGCGCAGACACGAAGATAACGCTTGACAAACTGAACATTGTACAGTGCCAAAACAATGACACCATATGTGTCAGCAAAGCGACGCAGCGGATGCTCGGGGTGCAAGGTTATGCAAAATGGGTTAATGATAAAGCAGCACTCCGCTGCTAATGGCCTATCATTGGGAAATATTAACTGACTGCTGGAGGCAACACCACAGCGCATTCATGAAAATCTCTCCTGTGCTCGTATATTGTGCGCCGGTTCGAACGAAAAGAAACTTCATATCATTTCAAATGATGGACTCTTGTGGATTTTCCTTTCCCGTCTGACACATATGCTTGAAGTATGATGTATTGGAAATATCTGCATGTTTTTCCATTTTCTGAAGTGGCTCGTACTGTGTAAACTCTTCTGCATGAATTAAGCAAAACAAATCATGGCTGAGTGCTGAGAAACAAGCATAACTGAGTCAAGGAGGAACGGCAAGCAAACCCCAGCCACTTTTGAGAGCGTACAGCGTGCGCTGAAAAATAATTCTTTGCAATACAATTGCAGGTCTTTTTGCGGAAGAAACGTACTTGACACAATGCAAACGCAAAGATGGATTGAACATCCATCACAATCAAATTACACTTTCTTGACAACTGCCTGTGTAATTTTTCAATGCAAGTCTGAAGTTGCTGTTGAGTTTGTCTCATTATTGGACAAATCATGCCAGAGTCCAAACGTGTGAGAAGAGATTGGAAGACCTTTAACACATCTTGCTTTTTCTGGAAGCAAGTAGCATTGTAATAAGAGAGTGATTTACTGCTGAACGTAGCGCTTGGGGGGTTGTAAAACACTCATGATGGAGGTAGGACGGACTGGCTGATGATGGGTTGATTCGGCGGTTTGCTCGAGTCCCGACTTTTACCCCTCATGCTCATTTCAGCCGTGTGATTAAAGTGTTACCAAGACATCATCTGTGCTGATTCGATTCGAACACTCCTCTGGTCTTGAGAATATCCAGTGCAGACCACATGAATTCCTGCACAAGACAAACCAGCTGGGGAGGCAACAGAAAAATGAAAATATCACATTTGTTCTCATTGAGTGAAGTTTTGAAATTCAACACGACTACTGACAAACAGTTTGTTCTCAACGTGATGCAACCCACTCTGAGTCAGTCTCATTAAATACAGTTCAATGCGTTTTTCCACAATTTCATTTCAATTGTATTGTTATGAATCTTTTTCATGCTCGTCATCCGTCCCAACCCCTTCCGAATTCTGGGCGTTCCGTCCGCGAATAGCGTTGGTCTGCTCCCGGCATGAGCCCGACGCCTCGGGTCGCTCCGTCCTCCGCGGAGGAGCAGATGGTCATTGGCCCCTGCAGCGCGTCCGTTGAACCGGGTCGTGAACCAAGAATCACTGCGGGTCCAAGCACAAATGTAGACATCCGAAGCTCACTGTGAACATACAGTTCAGGGGAACTGTGGGCTTCCTGACAAAACGCGCGTCTCAATATGTCCTGTATGACATATCAGGACACAGTTCTTCAAGCAGGCATTGCGCAGCATTGGAACGTCATACACATGCTCAATTACACATTTTCACATATCCCCCTATCAAATCAAATCAATCTAAATTGGCTCAATTACTGGGAGCGCTGTGTAAGCTCGCACATGGAGGTGTCTCTCCAGAATAACAATCAGGCGCCACTCGAGGAGAATACTCAAGGCTCGTCGTCTGTGTTGGTACCTGCGTGGAGTGATCTACTGCATCCGAGATCGGCTGCTTCAGTCCCAGTTCTGAAAATGTAGAGGTTTCCATTCGTCTTTGACAACATTGCACACCCCCAACGTAGAACTCTCCTGTTTTGGCTCCTTGAATATCACTCGCAGAAAATAAATTGTGCAGCAATCGATGGACTATTCAAACTTATCATTTGAGGTGCTGATTTGTGGGCACAAGAATTGTCACGACTGAATTATTCAACCAACACGCTCTCTCATTTTCCAATTCCAACAGAACCTATAATCAGGCAGAAGTTTGTTGTTGGTCCTGCTCGAGTGACAAATGTCGAAAGCAAAGTTGACTTCGTGGTTGTGTTTCGCGAGATTGAGAGAGGTCCTTTAGCGAGTAGAATTGTTCGAAACAGAGAATTTCTGAGCTGGCACGAACATTGTGAGTCTCATTGAAACAGACTTCACGCACTTGAAGACTTCGTTGAACAACAGCTCAATGAGCTTTGAATCATCATTTCATTGCCGTGCGGCTACTTTCCCTTTCTGCCAAGTTCTTTTGTGTTGGAAGAAAAAGGACCACAATGGCCCGCGTAATCAAAAGAGCACAACCCTTTGGCAAAGCAGATGCTGCGAGGCATATTTTATGACCCTCTCCCACATGGGACGGTGACCCCCAGCCTGGTCCAGCTCTGTGTTACATAAATGGGAGTAATGAACAGCCCGTACTTCCTCCAATTAAATTTAATAGGAACGTTAATGTGAAATTTGAAAGGGTATTGTGCAATGGATATGGGCGTGGCTCCTTTGTCACAACACAAAATTTATTTCAAACTCTCCTCTTAATTGGCAATATCCAAAGCTTTCACTTGACCTTCCTTATGCCAGTGTAGTGCGTCAGATCTCGGCTTGTGGTGCGAACATTTCTAGTCACATTAAAACCTTGTTTCATCACGAGCATCTGCAACTGGCATGACAGCTTCAATTGAGGTTGTGATCCCGTGAGACAGAAAACCCTCGACATGAAAAAAATTCGCTTTCAAAATGGAGGCACAGCAAACTTCAATCTTCGGAAACATCTGCGGATTTTGTTTTCTGCGTCACTAACGTGATGGATAGGTATTGATCGGGATCTACAGGAACCACACGAAAGTGCGGCTCGTACTCGCCCGGGAACGATGTATCTTTTCAAACTTTCGAACCGATTTACTCTGGTTGGATGTGCCCGTTGAAGTGCACAGTTGTTGCCAAGACCACACAGCAGCAAACTTTTCCCATGCGTGCAGTAATTGAAATGATGCTTTTGTGAAGGAGAGGACGAGAGAGAGAGAGAGAGAGACAGACAGACAGACAGACAGACAGACAGACAGACAGACAGACAGACAGAGACAGAGACAGAGACAGAGACAGAGACAGAGACAGAGACAGAGACAGAGACAGAGACAGAGGTT
>JAAUXT010120253.1_pt1 | contig 65728 bp, 67 predicted proteins | sample 7278171 | NCBI WGS metagenome assembly JAAUXT01 (sample SAMN14350112, study PRJNA611818) | marine sediment metagenome | isolation source: surface marine sediment (1.8m) | place: French Polynesia: Moorea | collected 2018-08
AGGGTGGACCACTGAAGCCTTCTGTTTGCAGGCCAAGTAACATCTCGACCACAGCCAGTGTGCTAAAGCCCACGCGTTTGTGGCATACTTTGTCTTTATACGTTCTCATTTCGGACGCAAGGAAAGCTCACAACTGACTGCGATGGATCGGTACAACACGGAAAATGGCAGGAACCAGCGGGAACTCTTTCAGTGGCTCTTACCGCGTACACTTTTGAATAGCAACTTGTACTTGCGCAGATGTTACCTTCATGTTTTTCCCACCTTTCATCTGTACGACAGCACTCAAGAGTTTGATCCATACCGTTGAATTCAAGTCTTTCGTGGAAGGTTTCAGTTACTTCTCACCCTTCAAGCAAAAGGTTGTCGCAGAGTTCTTCGTGCAAACGTGCGCAGAACCGTGTTGTGCTTTTCCACGAAACCCAGCATTTGGCGGTTTGGGTGTGGATCGCGTTTCTTCAATTGAGCAGGAAACCCAAACATTGGGGAAACAGCAACAAAGCTCCCAAAACACAAAGAACCAATATTCAAATGTAGAATGTATAAACCACTTATTCATGCCGAAACCTTCAGAAATCTTGAAGAAAAAAATCAAAGGAACACTCAAGAACTCTCATATCATTTTTCAATGCACTCACAGTCCATTTTTTTCTGACTTGAGCTTTTCCTGACTGAGCAAACAGACGTGAAGAAAAAGACTTCTCCGCAGCAGCTGCATTTGGTCACGTCAGGCAAACACACGGAAATCTGGCCCTATTAGTTTTCAATGCGGACAAATAATGGATTTTCGCTGTTAGCCCGAGTGCCGGGTGCTGTCTTCATTACAGCACCAAGTTTATGGAGATGCAAGAGCAGATCCAGGTTGGCGGAAGTCCTGGAAGCTGGACCCGTGTTTCGCTGTGCGCAGCACCCGTCAATTTTACTGACGTCCTGCTGGGGGACGTGAAGCTGACATCAAGAATCAGTGACAAAACGACCCATGACAATTTTGCCTTGGCCAGAAAAAAGTGCTCGTTTTTGCATTTTGAACTGGTTGTGAAAACTATGACCCAGAGGTCCTTTTCAGAACCAAGGGTCAGGCTCTTGTTTATCCTGCCACAACAGCTTGGTGCGGACGTAACCAACGGCACACAAGAAGAAAAAGAACATTGGATGAAGCATGAATCTCACAATCTCAAAGAGCAATGGGTCTTTGCAGTGCCCTGGGACACCCAGAAAGAGAATGATCCGCTGGAAAGTTTAGACTACAGTCCTCAAAGCCACCCACAACCACTGTTGGTTGAGAGACAACAACGCAACGTCAGCAAGTGGTCACGCCCGCACCACCTGCCCTTCCGAAGTTGAAGTCTTTTGCACGCAAACTGTCAAAGTCGTTTCGGAATTCCTTGGCCATGAGAGGGAATGCGAGAGCTGTCAGTATGCAGAGGACTTGTTTTGATTTGTCTGGTGCAAAGCCTTTCTGAGTCGTCACACACCTGGACCGAACTACCGGACTCATGATGCGTGAATGCATGAAAGCAGCGTCAGGTTGTCTTTCTTTGCTGAGGTCAATGCACTTCGGTGTGGGAGACTGTGTTTTGTTCTCTTCACAATCCCATCATCGTGCACGCACGCATGCACGCGCACGCACACACCAAAAGACGGGCAACGTCAAAAAGCTGTCAAGATAATACAGAGAGATGAAACCAAACAGCACAGCCAAGACATCTAAACCAATGAGGCCATCCTTGTCCATCTGTCCACAAAAGTAGCACGTGCCTCCTGCAACATGAGTCACTCAGTCAATCTGTTCACTCACTGCTGGGACAAAACAAGATTTTACGCCTGCAGCAGCATGACGGTTTCAGGTGACAGGGACACAGCGACAGAACCCGCCAGCTCCTTTGCCTTTCGTCGAGCCCCTACAGGCAGGGGGAGTGACCAAATTCTGCGCCAGGGTTGCAATGTTTTTCTTTTTCACCTGTGAAAGCTTCGAAGAACATGGGAGTTTGGGACCCCTCCTGGAGTCAGCCCTCCCAACAAGATCCACAAGCTCAAGCGGTGGAGAGTTTCCCTGCAGTGGACGACGAAGTCTGACTTTGCTTTGGCTTCTGTGTGTTTCACACTTTGCCCTGCATTACGTTCTGTCCACCAAAATGTGCCGTTCAGTTGGTCCCTGATCAAGAACAACGTTGCATGCGCAGCCGTTCTGGCAGAGGCCCCATGACGCCATGACGAGTGCGTCCAGCCCCGTCGCTGTTCCCGCAGTGCTCGTGTAAAGAGGCGAGACATGCTGCGGTAATAGCTGCATCAACCAATTACCAGGTTCCGAGACCCCAAGTCCAAAAGACGGGAATAAACTCCAACAGTGTGAAGATCTCCGTGAAGCAGCAAGGTGAGAAACGGAGCCTCAACGAGGACGAGGGTTTGGCGAGAAGCAGCTTGACAGAAAGTTTGGTCGATTTGTCGAAGTTGGTTTGAACTTTGCAAAAAAATTGAAAACACCACTGGAAGACAAGCACGACCTGATCTTCTAGAATTGAGTGGAAAATGCTCCTTTCTTGTTGGCTCCACCTCAAGTCTCTGCGTATGGCCATGCTGTCGTGTTTGCAAAACCAGGGAAAGTCTCTTGGTTTCAAGAAACTGTTTGATTTCACTCCAAGGTTTAGTCGTCCCAGCCAGTATGTGGAGGCCTAATGCAATGTACACCGGCAAAGTAGCTATCACAGGTTCTTCCATGCCAAACTCGGCTTTTACTGCGCAGCAGCCCCCTGTTCACCTCAGTCTGCAGACAACCTGCATCAGTCGAGGCTGTAATGCTCCAGGCCACTTTCCCTGCAGTCATCTCTGAAAGCTTCAACAAACAAGACGAGATGCAGCGAAAAAGTAGTTGAAGCGAAGAGTACACGCACGCAAAGGTTACACAACGCTTTGGTGGGTTCAAAGGGAAAGACTGTCCCTTGGGCCCGAGAAATCCATTGTCGCCTCATTTGTTGTCCGCATACAGAACGTCGTCAGATCAATCCAAATTGGAGGTGATCCTCGACCCTGTTGGTGAGATCCCAATCAAGATTGAGGACTCAGTCGCCCCCCTCGTCTGGAGGTCTTGACTTGGGGTGGTGGGTGGGTGTTGAACAATCGAAAACAAGTTGACATTTCAAGTTGATAGTCTTGATGACACGGGTGATGACTTGGCGAGTTTGGCCACCTCTTGTGCCCTCTTTCATGCTGCAAGCAATTGATCTGACCCCAACTTTCGGAGAATCGCTGCAGCCTGAGGCTTCTCTTTGGGTCACCTTTGACTCTGGTTTGACAATCAAAGTTCTTGAATTTATACCAGGTACCAATCATTTGTAAGCTGTTGGTGTGGCACAATGCTTCAGCTGCTGTTGTGAGCTGTCACGCAAAATTTCTGAAAACCCCAAGAAAATTTACCTGGCCTTGAGCACACGGTGTAGGTTTCGTGTTTTTGAGGCTGTTTGAAAAGGTTCAGCTCGTGTTTCGCTTGCAGCTGTATCCTCGTGTCAATTGAAATGATGCCTGAATCAACAAGACCACATTGGATACGATTACTGTTGACCCGCCGACAAATTGTGCTGGTTATGGCGTTGTGTAACTCAGATTTCCGCATTGCAGGCCTGTCTAATAATTTCGTGTCGAAAGAGACCAGAATCAGAAAATCCTCTTCACCTGAGGCTGGCATCCCAGCGTCAACCAAGAGCCAGAAATGGTTCCTGGTCCATCTGCTCAGGAAGTGGAACCCTGCCAGTGAGGACTCGCCCCCCTCGGAGATCTGCTCTTTTTGAACGCAACTGCATGTGAAACACCGCCAAGAAGAAAAGCAAGAGGTTCAAAGGCACGTGGATGTGTGCCGTTATGAATTGCACAAACACAAACGGATGTTTCTTCAAAGTTGGAATCGGTCTTCGAGGTGGGACCCCTGACCTCACCCTGGAATGTGATGAACTAAACTTGGGCTCCATTCTCCGCAGTTCTTTCATCTTCCTTCATCTCCTACTGTGGAAATCACTTTGCCTTGTTTGGTCAGCCAAGTTTGGAACACCCGCCAAATGTTTGTGCCAGATGTCCCCATTTTGCTGAAGCCAGTTCCAGCGAATCTCAGCGGGGAGTTGATTTGAATCTGTGGTCGTGTGTGGGAGCAATAGCGGAGTCACAGGTTCCGTGCAGTCTGCGATCTATTTTCCTGGAAAGGCACCAATGGAAGGTTGGCCCCACCCTTGGGGTGCAGGGTCGGTCTTGAAGAGGCTACTTGTGTTGGGTATCCAAAGCCCAAAAAGGCTCGGGAACGACCCCTCTCAGTTGGACACTTTGCTTGAAAGTGCGTACCTGATTCCCACGGCTTCGTGAACGGATGCTGGTGACGTGGAGTCTGGTCCCCCATGCAATACGCAATGAAAACAATTTATCATTCCCCACAAGAAACGCGCTGCCAGCGCAAATTAGAAATGCACTTTTCAGAACATTCTCCACGGTTGGAGTTTTGAACCCCTGACCTCAGTGCTGAATCCACCAAGAGCGATGCATGTCCGGGAGACTCCCATGTCCGTGGTCCTGCGCCTGTGTGCCCCAGTTGCCGGATCTCAGATTGGATTTGAGATTCCACTGAGAGCCAATGCGGAAAGGCCCAACAAGGTACATGTACTCCTGCAATTTAGTAATCTGCGTCACTGATCAGGGAAACGGGGCCCTGTGCTGTGCAGAAAATCGGTTGTTGGTAAAACTTCCGCTTGGTCTGGAAGCCAAGTGAGTCTCAACTGACTTCCAGGGCAAATGGTATGTCAATCACGACCGTGAAGTGTTGCTAAGCCAGGTGGTGGCGACTGTGACCGATGTCAACTTATTCGCAGACGAAGGGAAAGAAATGTGTGGTGCCCACGCTGCTTGTCGGGGATGTGAATGTCCGTGTCTGCAGTCGCGCGTGAGTCCGTGAAGCACTTCGTTGCTGGTGTGTCCAAATTCATCAACACGGAGTGGAACCCTTCGAAATCGAGCGTTCTCTATGCACGCATGAAAATGGGCTCCGATGATTTGGTGGCTGTTGAGTCCAGAACCCGGAATGAAATAAGTGACCGAGAAGCAGCCTTGCTGTGTCCAGACTTGATCCTTGCCCGGATTGTATCTCAAGATGTACCGGATGATATAAGCGCCATCTGGTCGAACTGAGGTTTGAGTAGAAAGGTTGTCTGAAAACTGGACAGAGCAGTCAAAATATATGCCAAAAGTTTTGCGTTCTGCATTTGTTTCAGTGGTGAGGCACTAATCCACTTGGACAATCACTTGCCCGAATCAACCATGGATTCCAGTCTTGGTTTGAAGCTGAAAGAGAACAAATTCTCGGCAGACGTTCCCAGGGCTGCAAACGTTCTCTTCAAATTGCATCCATATCCGCCTGTCGATGTTTTGTGAGCGACCTTCCCATCTTCCAACACAGGCAGGTGCTTTCGGCTTCCGTTCCTGTGCACATCATCTTTGTGTGCGGCGGACCAAATGGCAGATTGTCTCACCAAGGCAAGGGAAGAAAGGCGACAAGACTCCCACAAGCCATTGAAATCGAAATCTGCAGGGAGTTCCAGGGTTTCGGCGAAGTGCGACCCCGCTTGGGAGTGGAAACGAACTTCAATGAGGACAACTGTGACATTTGGTGCACCTGGCACGCACAGAGGACAGAAATTCAAGTGCCAGGAGACAAGAAATCCGGTGGTCAACTGGGGAGTGGCCATCCACCCACTGGACTCGGTGCAATTCTTCAACAGTGCACACAAAGCGTTTCAACACAGACTTCATTTGAAGTGCACTACGTGCCTTCCACCGAGGAGCACATCTCTGACAACTGCTGACTATCAAATCCATGGAAAACGTTGCTCGGGCAGCAACTTAGCATTCTCTCTTTTTGACAGGAAAACTCACGGCAGGTTTCAGAATTCGTTTTTGATGAGTCTTATTGCGAGCTTGTTTGGAAAAAGGGCCTCTGCCTCAAGATTAGTGACATTGGGATATGAACATACAGGAACAACGAGACAGCTCAATTCTGTGACAATTCTGTGCACACGAATCAGACGAGAATGACGAGTTCAGTCACTCAAAAAGACAATTGACAGCTGGGAACCACAGCAAGAATCCGCGTCTGTGTGCAACTTCGATACGAAGGAAACGGAGACGAAACAAAGCGTCTCAACTTCCTACAGGAGTGTGAGAGGCTGATGTCATTGGGCTTTAGTTCGTGTCGCTGCAGTAATTGCAGCCAATGGAACTTGCGACTAAACTCCACTGTCCACGTGCACGAACGCGAACCAAGTGTTCGATTCAAATACACACTTCGCTGTCCACAAAGCACGCTGTAGGGTGACGAAAAGACAAAGCCAGGCTGAGAGTTGTTGAGTTGTTAGAGCCCTGTGTTACACAAACTTTTTTGATCACGGTGCTCATGAAAGGACCCTCAGGACGTCGAGACTGAAGTTGACGAGGTTTTTTTTCGGTATGATGAAGGATCTGTACATGTACTTTGAAACCCCACCCCAAAAAATCCCTGAAAAATATCGACAGTCTGGAGTTTGTCAAAGTCCTGAGTTTGTCAAAGTCCTATTGATCTGGAAAACGCGAGTTTGAGACACACCCAGCCACGAGCAATTAGTCAAAGTTGTGTTGCACCGGTTGACTCTTTCACGGTTTGTGAGCACTCGGTTACCGTTAATTCTCTTCCACAGCACACCTCACAGACACTCTTTCGTCTCTGCAATGCAGAACCATCCTCTGACCCACGCACTCTCGTAGGTCGGCTGGGGTCTCTTGGCCCCCAGTTCCTCCAACGCCTTTCTTCTCTGCTGGGCACACCCAGGGGCTGCCGCGACGCACCGGACCTCCCATGTGTGGACTGTGTCTCAGTGAAGGGTTTGTCGGAACGGTGCACGACACGTATCCGACGGATCGCGTTGCTCGCTGCAGCTGCTGCGTGCCGCACAGAAAGGTTACCACTCGCGTCGAGTTACTCGTAGCGCTGCCCAGGTTCTGAAACGCCGTCCTGTAAAATTCTAGTGCCTGAAAAGGCCCGGCTGTGTAATTCCCAGACAGTGAGTACCACTGAACTGATCTGATGGGTTTAAGGTCTAAAACTTTGGAGTCTCAGCTCTCCTTCCGTTCACGAACAGGAAAACTGTTGAAATCATACGATACTTGTCAGAAGCAACTGCCGTCGTCAGTGTATGTATTCGTGATTTTTGCGCGGCCTTGATGTACGAGGTTGTCTCCGTACGTGCAGTTCTGTCCCGACCACAAGCTTCAATCCCCGCAAAACCACGAGAATTACAAAAGGAGGAAACAATCCTTCTGCGACAGAGTTCACCTCATCCTGTGTTTGCCATGAAAATATAGAAAAACACACGGTGATGTTTTCAGTGATCGCACGCAAGATATTTCCCGAATGGATCCGGTGTTGTGCGCCGACCTGCACGAAATACTTTGAAATCACGTTTCATCACAAGTTTCGAATTTCCCGATTAGGAAATTGAGCCAAAGAATCTTGCACTGCCGATAACAAAGTGTCGAATGCAGACGTTTGCAGATTGGCAAATTGGAAACAAAAGGACTCTTGCTTGACGGACTTGGGCCTTGGAACTCGACCTCATTTGACGAAATTCTGGTCACTGTTGTACACTTGGCTGCGGGAGAGGCAATGTTCATGAACTGTGGGAAGCAAAGAACGGAAGAGACTGGGTTTTCCTCGACACAGACCCGAAAAGGACATTGAATGATACGTGCGAATTTGAAGTGCTCTGCTGTGCAGTGGTCGCCCTTGCTCCAAAACCGGTGTGAGCTTCCCTCGACACGAAGTTGAGCCAAAGGCTTACATCTCAAATTCCTCCGTCCAAAAATAGACTCATAAATTTCATGTTTCCAAAAGCAAGAATCTGCCGCAATTTATGATGAGCGTTGGATAAAAAAAGTCGGTGAAACGTGGGCGACAGATCGAGTAATTAGACTCTGGTCCATGCAGAACCTTGCAACCTGACTCAACACGCTCTGCTTGAAAATTGAGCGTCTGGGAGCTCCTCTCCACCCTGTGGGACCGCCCCAGTGAGATGTCAGCCGTGATGTGAAAAAATGGCTTGAACCGGTAATTTTATTTGCTTGCGAGGACTCTGTTTTGCACGCAGCGCCACTTGCCAGGCTTCGCTCATTCCTCACGCTGACCGGACTTGTGGGTCTTGATTTTGCATCCAGGCTCCAAATGACCAGCCAAATGGAAGCTGTCTGTACAAATGCACAGTGGTCAGGAAGGTTCAGAAACAATCAAGAACAAGCAGAGAGAAGTGTGACAGAATTTTGTCCACATGGAGGATTTTTGCAGAACAGGGACCGTGAGACAGTCGCCCCTCCTTGTGACAAGCGTTTTCTCGTTTGGGTTCGGGTTGAGTGCAAACGGTGCACAATGTTCAATTTGAGGCTGAAACAGAAGTTTGTCAAGCTAAAGAAGAGGATCGTCGCAGTGAGCCAGAAAAAAAACTCTTTTCCGTAACCCCCTGCGATCTCTGGAAACCGAGCACCGCGTAGATCTCTTGCCTTCTCTCGGTTGGCAAAGGTGTTTGTTCTGTGAGACACCTGACCACAAAAAGACACGGAAGTCAGCACATCGAACCTGCCGCATTTTGGTCCTTGTCTTCCCGTCTCCATGATTGCTGGTTGTCCAGTCCGGATCATTCGCGACCCTGTATCTCGCGCGGACAACATGCTCAACGCGCTGCTTTGCATCTGGAGCGATGCATCCACCCTCACTTTGCACACAACAATCACAGACAGCACTGAGGGCTCAGACTTCCAATTGTCCAGTCCGCTGGATCACAGAGACATTGAGGGTCTGGAAACCACACAGTCATTGTACGAGCCATGTACGCTCGTACATTGGATGACATGAAACGACCAAAATAAATACCCCTTCCAATTTCAGAGAAATGTAGCTTTTGCGTGTTGTTTTCCTTGGTCTTGAAGACCAAAGCCTGGTCCATCATTGTGCTTTTAACGCCGAGGCATATTTCAATCGCGAAGCCCTTAACAATAACCATCATCCATTTTTGATAGATCTTGTGTCAAGATCCGTGGTTTACGGTCCCGTTGGTGTTTTCCCGTTTTGCGTGTCGTGTGGTTCCTGATGAAAATGGATTGAGAGTGTCGACTGAGGGGATACGCACGTCCCCTGCTGTTCATTACAGCTTCCTGCTTCTGCAAAATACCCTGAACGCGCAATTTTTCTGAGTGGATGCAGTTTGAGAGTCTCCAAGGCGGGTGCATCGGTAGACCAGAGTCCTGACCCAGACGGAGGTCTTCGCGATCGAGTGTGTGTGTGTGTGTGTGTGTGTGTGTGTGTGTGTGTGTGTGTGTCTGCCTCTCTCTCAAAATTTGATTATCTTCTGCAGGCGTCAAAAATGTTTTTGTTCTGTTGATCTTCAAGCTGGATACTCCGAAATTGAAACTCTGCCCCTCCTCAGGCAGCAGGGCTCCCCTAACAAGACTGCCTTCTGCTTTTCAAAGACGTTGTCAGGACACAAATGAAGCAAGAGACAGAGAGAAGTAAAGGCACAGCTCAAGCTGCGGCATCAAAAGGTCACATCCCGAGGAAACGAATTATTTCTTTGACTTGAGTTTCTAATGAGAGCAGAGGTTCGTGTGCGTCGTGACACGAGACCTCAAACGTGCTCCGGGGTTTTTGCGCAGCTACTCTCCCCAACAGACTCAGCTCTTCGCTTGTGTTCTTCTGAGGCTTCAACGAGTGTGGGTTGAAATTGCACAAGATTGCACACTTCACAAGAACACAACAAATTAGAAGATCCGTTTTTCTTCTTTTTTTGCTCGTCCTTTCAGTGTTCCCTGTCTGTAAGACAGACATGCGCACAATGCACACTTCAATCACACACTAGAAATCTGTTGTGAATTGAGTGTGATTGTCAGGATTTGACTGCGGACTTCACATTCCAGTTCAATAGTCCTGCAAATTGAATCTGGACCCACCAGTCCTCTATGTGGTGGGTGGTCGGACCGGCACGTCCCATCGCCATCAATCTCGGGACCAGCACGAAGACTCAATGCATTTATCAAAGAAAGACAGACCACATTGTGAGACGCGTCAGCAGCCAGGATTGCGATGAAATCTCACCTGTTGTCCCAATCATTTCAGGCAAACTTTATTTTTGCGTTGAGTAGCACAGCTGCGTGTTGAAATCTCGGCTGGAGGGATTCGATGCTGCTGCTGAAGGTTCACCAGTCACTTTCCAGCTAATCTGGGGCCGTGGGGTCTGGGCACCACCGCCTGATGCAGAAAACAATCAATTTTTCGGGCTCTCAGAGTTTGCGGCACCTGCATGCAAAGCTCGAATACTTCTTCTTTTCAAATTTGTTAAGGTTGGAGTCCACTTCAAAAGGTTTGACCTCTTTTTGACCTCAATCCTTGAACAGAGGTACGTTCCCACTGACGGTCAAATGTTGGACAGCTTTTTGAAAACGACAGGAGGGGGCTTTGGTTTTCAGGAATCTTGATGACGGACGCGTTTTTTGTATGATGGTTCGACTCATTCTGTCTGCGTACCAAGTGGACACGCAAGCGCAGAGGCGCAGTTTTTCAGACTGAAGAAGAATGTCCTCACTGGAGAACAAACCAAGAACTTGACCTCCAAGAACGGACAGACAATGAGATTTTTGCAGAGTACATTTCGATCCATACTTTTCGATCAGGACTTCTGGTCACAAGCCCGAAGTTTGGGCTGCATCTTCGTCTGCGTTCGGTGCGCTGCAGAACAAATGAGCGCACGAGCAACAACGAGAACTCAAAGCGTGAAATGATGAGCACAGCGCGCTGCTATTCCCTCATCCTATTTCCACACCTCGGTCAATGCCAGCACCTCTGGCTCTGTGTTTGAACCCAACAGGACAGGAGAGGGAAATGATCTGTTGAAACCTAGACCACCCAAACCATCCACCTCGAGCAGAACAAATTGTTCTTGGTCAGAATGACTCTGACCATCCTGGCAAGGCACACAACACAAAGGCAACAGGTGTTCTAGTATCCAGTATTCCATTTAGTGTTTTGTCGTCCTCTCCTGAGATCAAGTACGGAAGAGGTCCAATTCAAAAGAAAGGCCATTCACACACAGTCACACACGTGGACACTCACGCATAAAGGCACGCACAACCAAGTACGTACTGATTGTGAGTGAGCAAGGAGCCACAGCAGAAAGTTGGAGCTTCTGGTTTGAACGCAGCGTGACATGAACCTGACCCCAACCCCTCAACCCCGAGCAGACCTGAGTCACAACTCTGATTAACAAAACGTGAATCTCACACAAAGAAAAAACTCTCATTGTTTGAGGAGAACAGGCTTGATTATTTTCTGAAGCCGAACATTACACTGACAAAGCAAACACCTCACGCAAAGGCTGTCACCGGTTGTGTGGCGTGTTGAAATCTTGAGCACTCCGGTCTGTCTCGTTTGGAGAAGTCATTCCAGATTCTGTCTGTGTTGGACAATTCGGATGTGGAGAGGATGACAGTTGGTGCGTGAGCTGTCTGGGGAAAAGGCTGCAAGCAATACGCCCACCCAGACACGAGTTTTTCCAACTCAAACACAAGTTCGCAGTTCGTCGCATGTGGGCCCTTCCGTGCGTCGTACCCCGCGTGAGATGTGTTGGTGGAGTCTGCAAGAAGCTCCCAATTCACTCTATAGAGGTGCCTCAGTTGTGAGATTGGGAGTCGTAAAAATGGACCAAGTGCTGAGCTCACTTCGCACCTGCCCCATTCATGCATCCATCATCACACCGCGACACCCAGAAGTGGCACCACAATTTATCTTGACACTGCCTTCAAACGCCTGTGAAGGCAAGCTGCGGCGTGCCAGCGGCTACGGGTGTGGTGCACTCAGGTGGCGAGTGCTCCACCTTCCTTCCTCGTCTGTCTCAGCGAAGAGAAGAAAGAGAAGTTTGAACACTTCGCCAAAAGGCGCAACTTCACGTGAGTAGGGAGTTTCATGGAACAAACCGGGATATTTTTGACTTCGGACATTGATGCGCCAGGACGGCCACAAAGCTCGCTGTTGAGGACAAGAAAATCTGACATGTTGTTTTTTATTTGTGTGAACGGTTCTGTGTCAAACTTTGGCAACATTGCCGGGATAGGGGGTGGGGTATCGAACACTGTTTCTGCTTGTCAAGAAAGTGCTCATCAAAGTTACCAATCGTGGGTTCAGATGCGAGGTCAAAAGGAATAAACTCGTCCAAAACTTTCTCCACGCAGTTGTTTCAACCAAGTATCACCACAAACTGACCTCACCAACGAATAAACTGTCTCCAACATTGCTTACGATTTGCTAGACATATTCGCAAAGGGAATCTGAGGACACACGCCTGGTGGGCCCCTGGACGCCTGCTCCGCTGTGAACAGTGACGGCGACTGCAACCAAGGTGAAGAAAAGCTCAAGTCTGCTGTCGGCATCTGCACACCACCTGCATGGGGGCAGGTTCCACCCAGTTCTAGTTTTGAAGAACGGCCAAATCGAAAGAATTTTGCTTTGTGCAGAAGAGAAAGAACCTGTCATGGATCAGGTGCCCGTCGAACAACGGGACATGAAGAATCATGACTTGCGGTGTTTTCACGGAAGACAAGAACACTTGTTGTGTTTCGTAACAAAATCGTTTTATTTAAGATTTTTGTGTGTACCAAATCTCAAACAAAGATGAAATTATAAAGAAATGAAATGGCATGACTCACAACCTTGATAGTGGAACAACAGTTATTAAATATTAAAAGCTGCATCACGTGAATCTGTAATACTCAGCGTATAACAAGCATCACTCAGTAAGTACTCAATCGCGCATACTTGGTACAGATACTCAAACTGCAAGCTAAGATATGATACAGCAGGAGAGGGTCAGACATGACACTTCACACGCAAGTCAGCAAATTGTGCATTTTGGACTTTAGCCGACCTTGTGGGTCCCTTCCAATTCAGGCCTCAGGTTCAGCTTGAGTCCTGCCTGCCAGAATTTGAAGAGACAGGAGAAAGAGAGACTGGCAAAGCAGCGGCCGATTGAAGGGTCAAAAGAGTCACGGCTGTGTCGTCTGATCCTCACTGATTCATAAATATCAGAAACGTAACAGGGATCAGCCCGAGACAGACGTAGGGCAGGGGTGCGTCAGTGTCAGACAGTATTTAATGCTGGAGCGTCTCGTCTTGAATTTGCAGATTGGAGGAAGGGGCTGCTGTGGAGGACAAAAACTCTGACTCTACTGTCCTCGCCACAACGCAAAGTGGATGACAAAGCGTCGAAATGAATCGCTTCAACTCAAGACAAAGAGCGAAGGTAAAAATCACACAGTGGATCAGGTACAAAAGACAGAAGATTCGCACACGCGATATGCAATGCATCGACAGTTTGCGGCAGATCGATGTTCTTGAGCCACTCGTCACCTGAGTTGTGGCTGAGTTTCTGTGCGCTCATAAGCCTGACAAACGAGCGCACTTTTCACAGATGACTCGCTCCAGTGCATCAAGAAACCTGCTGGAAATAACTTTCTTCCTGGATGGCGGCACGCCACAAGCAACGAGCTCAAAGCCACTGATCTTCACGTCTCCAGTCCAGGGAAACACTCGGATGACCACTCGACTCCACATGTTCTCGTCACTTTTTACAGTTTCATTTCTTGTACAATTGACTAGAAATCAACATTTTTGATCAACACATACACAAACATTTTACATTTGCAAAACTTTGACACTTGATCTGTTCACAGATGCAAGAGAATACGGCGCGCATGCCGTTGCATACAAAATGCACTGCGCACACTTGCAGATGCAGTGTACACATTTCAACAATTATCACCTTGTCACAGTGAATCTGAAACATTTATTCCAATCAGAAAACTGGCATTTGAAGCACCTCTCGCTTTGTTGCATCTCTCACGCATCTTGTTCTTCACCCACAGCCCATGGTGCACACTCATTCACGTGCATCTTCCGCAGGACCTACAAGTTTCCATGAATTCGACACAAGTTTCTGCTCAACGTCGAAAGCAACACACTCACCTCAAGAACGACAGAACACGACAATTACGCTGTGTCACAGAATTCTGCCTTGCGTATTCGGCTGGAGTAAAGACAACCCAACGTCTCGCCTGTTTCACGATAATTTTACGTTGTCTTGGACACGGAGGCTGCGTGAACACTCAAAAATATGGATCCCTCGTTTCCACTCATGTGTTTTCTGGATTTATGGCACAACTTATCATCGTCAGAGACACTTGTAATCAAATTCACAAGCACTTTGGACAATTCTTCACGCTTATGCATAGCAAACGCCTTTCACTGCATTATTTCTTAAGTAGGTCAAATCCCGGGTTACCATGGGGACGCAGCCGCTATCTCCCCAGGGTCAGCTCCCAGAATCTATTGGCTTTCCTGTCTGTTTCTCTTTCTATTAGGCAAGATAAATGATATTATGGACCCCACACACTGTGTAGATAACTTCACTCACCATTCCTCCACCCAGTAAAACACTTTCTCTGATCTAAGCTCCACAAACAGTGCTGCTTGAGTCCATTGGCCCAGAAGAGGATGGGTGGTTCAGGATGGCCTCGGCCCCTTCTTGCGCAGTGTATGGGCCGGTAGCGGCTGATACTGAACCGCGCACCGTGTAAAGTGCATTTGCATGCGGAGCGTCCGGCCACGTTTAGCATGCAAATCACCTCAACGCGGTCGATAAAACGCTCTCAAAAATGGCCCTCAACACCCGGAATGCTGATGCAGTGGAACGTAACATATAAAATTTGAACAGCTGAGGAAGTTGATTTTGTTGTGAGAAGGTAGCACAGGGTCTATTGTGATTCGAAAATACGCCAGGAAGTCGGAATCATCTGTTTCTGACGGGAGGACAAGTGCGAGTGCGCCATGTCTCATTGCGACGTGAACTGAGCCTGTCGTTCCACCCGGAAACAACAAAAGTGGATCTCGGGTCCCATCCGCACTTCATGTGGCCAGAGCGATGCGGTGGTTGGCTGACCCGGCTCAGCGCACGACGCCCTCGGGAGCCTCAGGGAGTCAGGCCCCACGGTACCGGGGGAGAGGTGCCCTGAGAACTGCCGCACCCGACGCCCTCATGGACAGCGTTGTGTGTGTCCGTTGTACAACTTTGTTTGCTTCTGTTTCCTTGAGTTTCTTGTTTTGGACAGAAAGTGCCTGAGTGTGCGGCAGTTGGAACATATCGGGCTTGATGCTACACATCGGATGACAAAACAGACGCCAAAGCTTCCAATTTGCAGTTTTGGCATGTTTGTCCCAAACGAGCTCCTTTTCCTGTCTGGTCCTTGGAGGATGTCGTAAAGCCTTGCGAATGCCGCTCCTCATGCTGCTTCTCATGGCTCCGTGATGCGGTGAATTCCGCGCTGTTGTTTCTCTTCGTGGAGGCCCCTGATATGGCGGGTGGAGTCGGGCTGAGCGAGATATCCATCTGATGGGAGACTTCATTCTTCTTCATGGCGTACAGCACGAACAAGTTCCAAACGACAAGCGAGATTTCTCAGAATTTCCTCCCATGTCTCCTCCATCCTCCAGGATCACATTGAGGATTTCTCATGATGCGGCGGCGCAGCCGCTTTTGAATCTTGATGTATCGTCGGTGCATCGCAGTGAGGTGCGGTGTGACTATCACTCATCAACATGTCACTTTCAACATGTTTTTTTATTGAAGACTGTTTGCAGTCTTGATGTTATCCTGATCAGACGAAGAGTTCCACTTCACACCAAATTCTTCAGACTTCAAATGTTCAGTTTGTTGAGTGGATGGCCGAGTTCGCTGGGGTCAAGGCTTCGTGCGTTTTGTTGCAGTGTCGTCCATTGTGCCGAGCTGCACCAAGGCTCCAACACGTCCCGCTCGCAGGGCCTCTGTCTCCCCCTTCCTTGATCACGCATCACTGGGACTAATCTCCGCGGAGGGGATCTCTCCCCATTGTTGCCTGCTCGTTAAAAAGGGGATCCGTCTCTTTGAGTGATTCTCACAGGAGATATTTCTGTCCGTCCATCGAAGCGGGAGCAGCAGGAACCGATGCGTCAGATAGCGGGTAAAGAATGGCGGTTCAATGGAGAAAGTGGCAGCTTGACTCTTTCTTGCTTTTCCTGGGGTCCATTGAATGTTATGGCTGTGCAAGAATTGGGTTTGTTGGCTCAGCTGAGCTATTCATTTGTAGCCTTCTCTTTCATTGCAAAAAGTAGAAAAGCAATCACACAAAATGTCTAAAACTGGAAAACACGGAATTTGTACAGATATGACTTTAGAACATACATTGGTTCCCTGAACCTCGTATAGTTCCTGGTTTTCTTTCTTCATGTGAATGTCTATTTACAGTTTGTGTTTTCAACTCACACATTTGCACATAAAATCCACATTACAGTTGTATGTACATTTGCATACTTCCACACAAAGTCTGATTTGCACTCATGTCCTGTACAAAATGCTGCGGATGTTGACTGTGTAGAGTTCCTGTTTTCGGCGTGTGGTCCAATTGTTTGAAGATAACGAAGGGAACCCGGATGTCGGCCTCCAATGGGCCCGAGGTGTGTCTGTTCCTGTGACTCCTCCACCTGCTTGTTTGTCAAGGTAATGGAAATGCAGAAGTTCCGCTCACATTCAGAATCACTCCGGGAAGGTTTCGGCCGAAACTTTTCTCTGATAATGAAATCTGTCTTCTGTAACTCTCAAACACCTCACGAAGAATAAGGATTTTCTGAGTCTGTGCAAGAGCGATCAGTAAATGCCTAGAGTCTCCTTGCGGGCTACATGTCACAGGCTGCAGCGGGCCCGGACGTGGGCCACTTGCCGGCCTGCATGAACTCGCTGTCTCCCCCGTAGTGCAACGCTTCCTTCATCGCATTCGGATCATAATCCGCCGGATCGCCTCCGCTGTGCGAATCCTGGGCTTCTGGATCAGCCGGGTCCGCCTTCTCCACCTCCTGATACCCTCCTCCCGGGCTGTCTCTTATTCTTGTCTCGTACTTAGCACAGGGGCAGCAGTACCAGCAGAGACACGCGCAGATGATGATCCAGCACAGGGCGACCCCTAGCAGGGGCAGGAAGCACCACAGGAGGGCGTCCCAAATGGTGGTCTCCATCTCCAGCACCGCTGCGCTCTGGGCATACCTCATGGAGCGCCCATGGATAAAGGAACCCTCTCCAGAGGAACCGGGGCGGTAGTAACACACAAAGCCCTCGTTCTCGTCGAATTTCTCCTGCAGCAGACGCCTGTTGTGATTGGTGGCATTGCGGTACGCGTACCAAGGGGCCTTGGGGTCGATCTTGCAAATGTCCAAGTTGAAGCACTGAAAAACAAAAGGTCAACCGTTTCAGCCACTCTTTCCTATCTTGCATGCATGACTCTGACCAAATGATAAAAGATTCATATTGGTATTCTGCAAGCCCCATACATGTTGTCAATTGGATTGTTCAGGAGTTGCTCATTTCATCAATTTCTTTGTGCATCACTCTCCGCGAGCCTCATGTGCTGCACTAATGAGGTGGAATTGACGTGTGTTGAGCCACGCCTTGCATTGTCATGCTCGGCGTGGGTGGGAGGGAGGCGAAGACACGACATGGACGTCAAATTCGATGAAGCTTCCCAGATCAATTTTTGTGGAACTGAGACATCCATGAAGGACTTGGCGCATGAGAGCGCACCACACGCATGTCCAAGCCTTTTCAAGAAAGAACCGTTGTGTTGCGATTTATAAACAGGCATGAGTACGAATTTCCTTACTTTGGGTTTGTACTTGTTGAGTACGAGTTCCCGCTCGGAGCGCCACAGTCGAGTCGTGTTGGCGAGGGGGCCGCTATGGTTGTAGGTGAAGACGTCCACTTCCACCTGCACACACCCGTACTCTGCGCGCAGAAATGAAAGATGGAATTTTGACCTTCTGAACCCTGGTTCTCATTGCCCTGACGAAACAAACGCAGGAGAAGAACGAGCTTGTGCACATTCGCTTGGTGCACACGGCGAAGAGTTTTGACGCTCACCTGTGATGGTGTCCTCGCAGTAGTAGTCCTCCACACCGCACTTGCACGACGAGAAGTCCTTCACGTAGAAACTGGACACTCGGCACACTGCCGGCTCCATGTGCCACTCCGCTATGTACCTGCAACCACAGGTCATTTTTGTCACAAGAAAGTTCTCGAATTGCCTTGACAAGACGCATTCGTGTGTGTTGTTGCACACTCAGAGTGAAAGTCAGAAATCTGACGATGTTTGGTGTTCTTGCACTGAGAGGAGCGGAGAGTGACAGAGCGCCAGTGTGATTCAAACCTCTCGATGGTGAAGCCGTGGCTGTCCACGGCGAGGAAGTCGAGCACGAGCACGGCGAGCGGCCCGGCCTGCAGCAGCAGGAAGAACAGGCACCACGGGAAGAAGCAGTACTCGGAGCAGCAGCAGCGCGGACAGCCGCACGTCACGCAGCGGGTGCGGTGCGCGGGCCGCGGGTACGGCCGCCGGACCTGAACCTGAGGGACGAAACACGGGAGAGTCAGAGCACGTCGACAGAGGATCAAACGCGTCAAGCTTGGAGGGTCCAGTGGATCTGAGAAGTTTGTTCCTGATTATTTTGTCACCTAGTTTTGAATTGCTTGACATCGCTTTCATTTGAAAAGTCTTTTCCCTTTTGAAATCAGACTACTTCTTCGGGAGTCGATTGGGTGCAGCTGCAAGGGACGAAGCAAGTGCGGTCTGGTGAGACCGCGCAGTAAGCCGCCAAACCTGACCTGAATGCAAAGAACGGCCACTGATTCCCAGAGTTCTTGAAATGACTAAAATGTGGATCACAACAGGTGAAGAAGTAATTTTAACACCAGCCCACACTAATTGTTGCCTGAAGACATTCCCACGAGTGCTGATGTGTTTGCCTCAGTGATTCCGGTGCAGGTGTTTATTTTTCAGCGTTCTTCTGCACACATGTGCAGCTGCGGGCAAATAAGGTCATCCCCAAGCAACAGACGGGACGGAGGCCACGATAACAAGCAGCTCGCAGGGGAGGGCTCGGGCTCCTGGAATCATCCAATTATCGCTCGGAGGCCCAGCCCAAGGGTCCATCATTCATCCCACGCAGTGTGAAAGTGTCGCAGAAAACTCGGAGTCCGCAGACTCAGCCTCCCAAGCGAATTAGTGATTGTGAACGTTCCATTGCAGTCTCAGGGCACACGTTCAGGAAAAGTGAAAGTGAAGGAACCTGTTGTGGTTTCGTTCTCTGATTACGGTGACAGGCGTGTACATGTGGAGTAACAAACGGTCCACCCCAACCCTGTCCTGTCATTTGGACTTTACAACAGGCAGGTCCCCTCCTCTAGACTCTGTTTCAAAGTTCCTGATCTTGTTCTGTGCTGGTTTGTTTCTCCGCCACAAAGCTACTCGGCTCACTGCAAACACCAAACACATTTTGAAACCTTTCAGGTGAAATATAGCCTCGCGAAATCTCCCTAAAGTGTTATAAATCTGTTATGTTGTGGCTTGGGAGACATCAGGCGAGCTTGTGAACAAAGAACACAGCTGTTGCAGGTCTGGCTGTTGTGCAATGCAGCAGGTTTTTTGATATACGGCTTGGACCGTATTCGACTATCTGTGGCCCGCCTCCCTAAAGGGCGGGCCACGGAAGGTTCTGCACACAGATCAAGGTGGAGGCATTCAGGCTCCTGTCCAAAGGTGGAACAGCTTGGGCGTAAATCTGTGAGGTCGTCGCCGGACAGTGGTGAAAGCAAAGTCACATGTCTGCCCATTCAGCTTTTGTCCAGAGAGTTACCGGAGGAGGCTGAGAGTCCACACAAACACAGCAAGGAGAACCTTTCCACACGCTGACGAGGTAATTATTTCTGTGCGTCTGTACGTATTCCTGGCCCATATTGGATTAGAACTGTCGACAGACGAGACCTTGTCTCTGCCTCCGCCGCAGCCTGCGGTTCAGACTGTGGAAGCATTCATCTTACCGAGGTCTCTTGCCCATGAATATTTTAGAAACCGCCAGCATTCATATGGGAAATACACAGTGCAATTTCCTTGTTGTCTGCTCTCCAATCCTCGGCAGGTTTCAGTGCTTTTGGTCTGTGTCTTCGGCTGGAAATACACTCAACTCAAATCGTTGAGCCGAACACAATGCCTTTTCAGCAAACTGGAATATGGCCCTGAGGTCTATTTCTGACCAGATTAGTCTGCTTCGTTTGTTCGCAAGACGTTTGAACCGAATCACCCTCTTACCTTCTTTGGTTTTGGTGCTTTGTTTTCTGTTTTGCTGGGTGACTTTTCTTTGTCCTTCTTCTTGTCCTTCTTTTTCTTCTTTTTGTCCTTGGCCTTGTCTGGTCCCTCTGCCTCCTCGTCTGTAGGCTGCTTCTTTTCGTCGTCATCCTGTGTGAGTTTCTCCTTCTCTTCTGGTTTGTCGTCTTTGGGTTCCCTGTCCGCTTTCTTCACCACCTGAATGGAAAGAAAGGTCCTGTTGGCACGAGCGATAAATCCACTTCACCACAAAAAACTTTCGGAAACGGCACTGGTCATGCTAATAGCTTTACGAAAGAATACCTGAGCATAGATTGGCTGTCTCTCCAGGGTGACTGTGTTGTCGCCCTCCGGGGTGGAGCCCTCGTGCTCCCCGGGTGGACTGGGAGTCTCTGGCGGCGAGCCTCCCGCCCCTCCGCCCGGCCCGTCCCCGCTGCCCGGTGAGGGCTGCCTCGGCTCGTCGGGCTCCAGGTCGTCGGCGTGCAGAGGGTTCGGCTCGTCCAGGGTGTACTCCAGCGAGGGCGTCATCTCGTCCCCCGAGGCGAGGGGCGCCTCTCCCTGCCTGATCAGCGGATAGTCCATGTTCGTTGGCTGGGCCTCGACAGACGATGGTGTCAGGAATTAGGAGTGGGTTGTCAAAGGGTCAAGTTCGATGTGCTGGACCAATCTGGAAAAAGAGCGAAATTATTGTGAGCTCCAAGTAAGCTTCATTGCAACCGCGACTCAAAAATCGTGTCATGAGGTTCACAACAAGGAGTTCCATCATTGCGAAAGAGACCCTCCAGGTCACACGTCATCAACAAAATGTGTGGAAAAGCGCCCTTTGAGCCGTCTCCTTTTCATGCAAAACCAACACAGACTCCCTGAAAACATCTTCCACCGATCGATCAATGCTCAATTTGCCAGGGCGCGCACACAGAGGCATGATTGGGTATCAAAATAGAAGGATCAATCACGGGGGCGGATCCGAGCTGGCGGACTACATTCACTCACAGATCCGACAGTTTTACAAAACACAAACGCTTGGACGTGGGTTTTCGACCGGCAGGCAAGCCATGTGGAGTTCATCACACCTCCGTCCGCCACTCTGATCTCGTGATTCAAAAAACAAAAACGAGCGACTGAAAATCTGAAAATGGAGAGCAGGCCAGTGTGTCGCGAAAAAAATGTAAGAAAAGATGTGCTAATTTTGTGCCTTTTCTGGGTCAGCCTTGATGAACAATTCCACATTTCAGCACACCTCCTAACTTGGTTGTTCAGAACACCTCATTCAAGATGCAAGCCACTAAATGTAGTTCCAAGAAACCCACACTCGCTGAAAACACGGAGGTGTGAACAGCGAAGACGGCGCTCACCCAACTTGAGAGCAAATTTAGCTGAAGGCCAATTTGGTGCGAGTCAACATGCGCTGACGAACATGCGTACGAGAACATGCGCCGTTGGGTGTGGCAGCGAAGAGACGTATATGGCTCTACAGTGCGCAGAGTCGTATGAAAAAGTCATGACTTCATGCCTGAGGAGCAGAAAGAGAAATTGAAGATGACAGATCGCCGCCTTTGCCATTTCTGTGTCTATGGTCATTATTCTTTCTCTGCCAGAACATCCCAACATGTTTTGGGCGGGATTGTCTCTGTAAAATTTTGCAGCCTGAGCCTTACAAGAGTTTTGAGGTGAATCAATGGACAAAGCTGTGGTGGCTGTGGTTTTGTCCCTTTGCACAAAGAATTGACCACGAGGTGATGAAAGGTTATCTCAGAACTGAAAAAAGATGAGAGCGAACGAGAAGACGGATTGACAGGCCCCGTGGAACCAGATGAGGTGCTGAGTATTCACAGAGCCGCACAGCGCTGTGAAAGACTAGCCTCTTCCCTCGGAACAGTACACCCCTCCTGGGATCAGCGGGAGCTGCAGTCTGTTCATCAGCCCAGGCTGCGGAGACACTTCTCACATGCATATCAACGCAGGCGCGGAGCCACCCTGCGGCCGCCTGGTGCGCAAACGATACAATGGTGCTGAGATCCACATTTCCAAGACAATAGTTTTTGACAGAGACACACGCTTTTCCAGAGCAATACCCTGAGCCCATGTCTCGCCTCCTGGGTGTGCCTCTGTTCCTTCTCAAATGGCTAACGGCGTTCAGGAGAAATCGGTCTGGCGGCCCTTCTCACATACAGATGGGTTGGTAGCGAGGCTGCGAGACACAGCAGACTGCGGTTCCCCTGCTCCCATTTTCGGTTGGAGCATATTGCATGTATTTGTTCGTAAGTCGGATTCTCTCCACCATATCAGGTTTGGAATCTTCCGCAAAACACGCAGCGTAATGTTCAGTAGATAATTAGGTTTGTTCTGGGAGAGCCTGAGGAAATCCAGCGTTCTCATGCAACTTTCATCCTGTGGAGAACTGTGGGACCGAAAATCCGTTTCTTGTTTTTCTTTCATTTCGAGTCATTAATTAAGTGGTAATTAAACAGCTGAGCTTCCGCACACTGCACGACCAGTGTTGCTGACAGCTTTCTCTGTGCATCTTCCCTCTTCCATTCCGGAATTCCCTTCCGAGTCTTCGTCTCATTTTACTGCATCCAATTCTTTGGCATCAACCAAGACGAGCCAAAAATTCCCAAAGACACAGCGTGCCGAACGTTTTTTGGTGGGATGTTGGCATGTCGAGTACAGACGAGTGTTGGACCTGGTTCCTCTGTGTCAGCACCCATATTTGGGCTGCGGGCTGCGAATCCTCGAGCACGACACATCGCGTGCGGAACAAGGAACAGGGACGTTTTGAAGCAAAACTCGCGTTAAAGACCGATGCAATGACAATTGACGTGAGTGTTGCGAGCTTTTCAGAGTGACATGAAAGAGTAACGACGATGGTGAGCCATGAAGTGACAGAAGAAAACCAACACGAGGCAGCGAACTCTTGAGGCTTGAAAACTGAAGATAATGGACAGTCCGTCTGCGTTTCTCTCGCGAGATTCGAGATATCGTTCGTCAAAGACGGAAAAAAAACTCATGTTGACTGAACTGGCCGACACAAGCTCGAAGTTTTAAATGGTGAATTCAATTTTGCAAATCGTTCTCCGCGGCGCGTGTTGTGCACAGAATGACAAGGTTGAACACAACAGCTTTTGATCAATGTACGAAATGTGACGACTGAACTGTATTGACATTCGTGCATCAATGCCCAACAACATTCTGTGCAAAATTATAGTTTTCCGGCAAAACTTCAATCAATGGCAGCAAGTTCCCATTCAGTGCATGCTCTCGGGGAAGCAGCGCTTTGTTGGCAAGAAACTTTTTTGGCACCAAAATAGCGGCGCGTGCAATATTGGGGCTCCCTGTAGACACGGTCGCCGGGTGATCCCTGCAATCAGAGACGTGCCTGGATTTACCAATTGCATCAATCTGCGATACGCACGCAGCAGGTTCCTCTCAATCACAGAGAGACCACGTGCGCAGGGACAGGGGCGTGCAGAATGTCACGGCTGCTCAAGAGACGGACCAGCAGAGACGTATCCGGGAACCCCCGGGTTCCTGAAAAGTTTGTTTTGTCCGATAACGTTACGACTAATGAGGCCTCAGTTCCACTTTCGAGCAAAATTTTTTCAAAGTTTAGTCGCCCGCTAACGGGTAGTCGCCCCCCCCCCCGACCGGTCCTGGACCCGGTCCTGCACTGCTTCTCTGGACAGGGAAACAGAGCTGTGAGTCTGCATTCTGGGTCTGGCTCTCTTCACCACGTTTATTAGTTCGAACCGAAGCGTGAATGGCCCAATGTACACAAAAGAGAAATATGCTAGGACCAGACAGCAGACCTCTGTTTCCACAGTCGCTGCCAAACACCATTTGAGATGCATGAGTCCGTTGAGAGAAGAAAACTGAAGAGTCGAGAGTTTCAGCACGGCGACGACTAAAGTGACCGATTTGGCTGCGTTGTTCAGCTGTGTACCTGGCAATGGATCGTTTTCGGTCTCACAAACAACCAGGGGAAGTCATCAAGTTTCCTGTTCCTCGTCAGCTGTTCAGATCTGGAAGAAGCCCACTGTGACGTACGAGTTTGAAACGTGTTGCTGGAGGCAAGTAACAAGTTCGGTTCTGCATGATTCGCGCAGCTCCAACGAGCAACTGTGTGTCAAGTGTTTTGTTGACTGGCAGTGGTGGTGATTTTCACAGCAGTATTGAGTAAAGCTGACTGACTTGTTTGGATGTGACAATCCATCAAGCCTCAGCAATGCAGCGTCAGAAGAGCAAAGCATTCACGTCACTTTCGATGCATCTGCTTTTCGGTTCATCTTTTTTTCAATTGCTCCTTCCACCCTGTTCGCCTGTTCTGCCTGAACGCATTGACGGATTGTTCGGTGGTTTTCGTTGTTGATGAGAGAAAGAAGGAAACAAGGCTCTGAGAGGAGCCACCTGTGCTTGGAGCCCGGACTCCGCACAGGAGCAGAAGCCTCGCAATCCACGTGCTGCTGATAGGAAACACAAGGCTCTGTCTGCGCGCAGCCGGGATGCCTCCACCAATCTCGCTGTTTGCCATTCTGAGCCTCAGTTCTCAGTTTCAGGTGATCAATTTGAGCAGCGTCAGGAGACCACAACACAGAACTGAGCTTCTGTCACGTCCTCTGTGCAATGAAGGGTCCTCATTGTTGATTCAATTTGGGACAAAGCGATACGGTGCCCATATTTCAGGTCCGTCTCTGTGCGCCGGAACGTTCAGGCAGGAAAATGATGTCACAGCAAGGAAATTAAATTTTGATCTGAAGGACCCAGGCTCCTGCGAGGAGTGGATGGAGGGTCGGTGACAAGAAGAGCAGAGATTAGCTGCATTGAGTGGGCTTCAGGCCAAAACACTCAACCGGTCGGGCCAGAGCCTGAAGCAATGGCGCTGTGGAAGAAGCAAAATTCTTGGATTCCACGCAGATGTTGTACGAGTAGGAGTCTCAATTCTCCTCGGAGAACTTAGTTTTGTTTTTTTCGCGGTTGAATCTCTTCATATCCTTGCACTAATTTGAGGATCTCAAGCAAAGAACGTCTGGCAGAAAATTTTGTTTGGAAGCCCGATGTTCTCCATCTGCATCTTGTCACACAAGGCATGAGAAATCATGGGAGACCCAGTGGGAATCTGAGGTTGAAAGAATATCATAAACAAGATCATCAAGGTTTCAGCTTCTGTCTTCTTCTCCTGTTTCTTTGAGGCATCAGGAACCAAAGACAGTCTACAGTCGAGAAACAGACACACCAAATCAAACAACCACGTTCTCCCACAAATGAGTTCACAGTTCGGCCGATAACTTGAGATTTCCGGTGGAGGTTGACGAGGGAAACAGGCGTCCTGGACCTGCCGGAGCATCGACTCACACTCCACAAGGCCAAGACAGCGGAGCAGGTTCTGTCTGCACAGGCAGTGGTGCTGCTGTGTCTCCTCAGCCAATTTGCATTGATATACGTCTGGTGCAGAGATAGATCGGGAGCCCCACTGCGCACGGATAGGGTACAGCGTAGTCCTTGAATCCTGGAACAGTGAGGGGTAGTGAAATTGTTCCCGAGTTCAACATGAACATGGGGAGTTCAGATACTCCGCCTTTGGTGGGCCAAACACATCCTCCAACCACAGGATGAACTTCGTGTCTTTCGGAGATTCTGTTCTTGTTGGCATAAAACTCGTGGAGCCATCCCCGTTGACACTGACCGGCCAAATGTGTCACTCGTGAAAAAAGACAGAGCACCAGACCATTTGAGTTGCAAGGACGGCACTGTTGTCCACCGCACAATTGGATCGGGGCCCGGCAGCCCTCTCAGCACAGGCTCCTGCGCAGCGCTACTCAGTCTCGTGACATGCTCCAGACCTGGCTCGGTTCAGGGATCCCCGCTTCAGAATCAATGAGCAGTATCGGAAAGAGATCCCAGACCCAGTTAAACAACCAACTGCAGTGCAGGATGAGGTCGCAGAAGATGCCTCGGAACAGACTGAGACAAAACATGGTGAACTCAACAAACGAGAACCTTGGCGGGAATCAGGGAGATCGAATGTCATACCCATTGATATTGAGATGGAAATTCCAAATCTGGTTGAAAACAAAGCTGAACAAAGGATTTCATTGTTCGGCAGAATCCCCCGCCTCCCGTGCGCCGCGCTCGCTGCACCTCCGGCTGCTGCTCCTCCTCTTTCAAACCACTGCTGCATCTCCACCCTTGATTTCCGAATCGGAAAGAGGCTTACAAATGTGGCATTTGTGATAAGAAGATTAAAAGTGCATGCCCTCGAGGACGATTTGATGTCTTCACTAATTTTGAGTTTTTCTCGTCTGCCGTGTGTGAAAAAAGACAACGAACGACCCTTGCAGAAGCGCATTGACAGCAAACTTGTGGGTCCTCACGACAGAGAGAGAGAGAGAAAAGAAAGAAAGAGAGAGAGAGAGAGAGAGAGAGAGAGAGAGAGAGAGAGAGAGAGAGAGAAAAGAAAGAGAGAGAATGTCAGGTTGAAAGCATGTTTTCGTGTTGGCTGCTCACATCTCGCTCCGTTCTTTCCGAAACACCTAGAGAACAAAGAAACAAAGAAGGGCAATCCTGGAAAACGAGACATTGTTCGTGTGTCACAGAAATTGCTCGACAGTAAAACACCAGCAGTTTGCGAATCTCAAGTGTACAAAAACGAGCTGATTCTAAAGCCAAAGTCTTGAGCACTTTGGTCTCACACCAAAGAAGGAAGAGGAGTGGGCGCCTCCCATGAGATTCCTCCCTTTCGATGCTGAGCCGTCGCACAAACGTGATCCCACGCACGAGTCTTTGTCAGGTTTCAGAGTTCTTATGTTCTGATGCATGTTCAGATTCACACGAACAAAACCGAATTTTGAAAGAACGAAGGAAAATCGTTCGTCCCCATGTCGAGACCAGTGTGTAGATCCCACGTGCGGCCAGATTAGGAAACACGGCAGATGAGGACTCAGAGCTGCATTCGAGTTGGTTGTACAACCAAATGTGCACTGGTTTCTTGACGTTTTCTGTCACAACATACACAGGTACGAGTACTTACTCACTCACTCACTCACTCACTCACTCACTCACTCACTCACTCACTCTCTCTCTCTCTCTCTCTCTCTCTCTCTCTCTCTCTCACACACACACACACACACACACACACACACACTGGCGAAATCACCAAAAACTGTGAGGAGGTCCGATCGAACCCAGACAGCAAAAACATGACTGACGTGACAACAGGCTCTCCATCGACGCTTTGTCCTGCAGATTGATCGTGTTTTGTGACAGACCTACAAAGCAGTTTGTGTGGAGTCTCCCCCCACAACAACAAACCATTCGCCCCGTGGCAACATTTATCCCCACGGCAATTTGACAGGAGCTGCGCGCGAATTGGGTTGAGCCCGCAGCGACGCTGACACCTGACGCTGCACCGCGACACTGCGCTCTGCTTCCGGCAAACAAACCATCAACACCCGATCCGTGTGTCGAATCTCTTCAGTGCGCTTGCTTCTTCTGTCACCTGCCATGTTGAAGGCAGCTCAAGGCAAGCAAATCTTCTGGCAAAAAAACACAATGAACTTTTTGTGAAAGGCTGTTCGCTTTTTAGATTCCAGTTCAACCAGAGCAGGCCTTCAAATTGATGCCCCCAGCAGCAGTCTCTGGTGTGTCTGTACGCTGTGGATGAATGAGGCCTCCGAGACTCAGGCCAGGAAAATGGGGCAGAAAGCCTCGAGCTTGAAATTTCCCATCGTCTCAAACAGGCATGCTGAAGGTCACAGATCTATGAGTGGGATCCAGCATTACAAGCCTAAAATTGTTGTCCCTCATTCACAAAGATTCCATAGTCCAGGCCCCTTGGTGACATCTGCTTCCCCAATGCACGAAAATTAACCTTGGAGTCCAATCCGAGCGGCCATGGCTCCGCGGACTCGAGGCCGGCCGCAGCTGGGAGACTCGCGCTCACACGCATTTGTCTCTGTCTGTGATTCTTTGATGTTTAATTTCATTCACTGCCTCACGAGCCAAGTGCATGATGAGCAGTGTTTCTGCACCGCCTAGCGCAGCCAGTTTGCAAAAGATGGTTCCCGCTGTCCTCGAGGCTGCAGTGGGGCCTCGAGCTTTCAGCGGCAAACAGGTTGACGAGGCATGCATTGCACGAAGCATTTGCTGCACAATGAAACAATTAGGAAGAAATCAAGCTTCGTGCGCCGAACAGAAGACTCTTCGTACAGAGAAATTGGTTTCAAATCTATGACCCAATCATCATAGATCAAGAGGGACAAGGAAAAGCAATTTCGGAAGGAGGTTCACAGATTGACCAATTGATTGATTGATAGTGACCTGGCTCCGTAGTTGGGTCTACAAAGCTTTTAGTGTGTTTATGTAACCTACTTTGCGAGTGCTGTTGAGTCTGCCAGTGCCAGTTTGTCCACCTGCAGTGAAATGCATTTGCGGGAACAAGCGTGGAGTGTCTCCCGCTGACGACACGGACTCCATAAACCGGAGGCATCAGGATGTCTCCTCATCAGACTTCGCCATTGTGAGCGCGTCTTCGCAAGTCATTACCCAAATCTCAAAATCCACTCAGACTGACATGGACTGCCGACACTGGATTTCTTGGTAAACCTCGGACTCGCTCGCGGAGATTCCCGGTTCCCCGCGGGAGGATTCCCCACGGACGGGGCACCTGTGACCCGCACCACGCTTCCAGGGCGACGCATGTTTTCATCTCCGTGGAAAAAAGATTCTGGGACTGCAATCCATTCCTCATTTAGACTATTGCACACACTGTGTTGCACTTTGATACTTTTATGCATAATTTATGAGTGCACAAAAAAGTCGCATTTGTTTCCAGGCTGCGTTTCCTATGCAATTGATCTGCTGTACAAATTTGAAGGCTTGTTGTCGTTTTTGTGCTTAATCTATCATCTGCGTATCGGCAGCTTCTGCAAGTGTATGGATCTGTTTTGCCGTGAGAAGATGTCTGCGAAACCTCACACGAGCTTATCATATTCGTTGAGGACAGTGCACCATGGATCAACTGACCCAGGGCTCTGCATATTCATCAGGCTGCATGGCATGTTGACCCCCGGACTCACCATTGTCCGAAGTCTAAGAGTTGTGAGAGGGTCACTGCCACACACTGCTTTGTACTTCACAAGTTTCCTTTGCAAGTATACTCAACATTTTGCATTTCAGCCGTTGACACTGGTAAAGAAAACGTCACTACCTGCTTGTTTGTACATGTCAGCAGAGCAACCAGCTTCTTCGGGCGATTGATGCACGTGATTTTTTTCCTGAACGTGTGCAATTTGAATGCAATCCTGCTTCATCTGCGCACACACCAGACTCTGTAAGAGTGGCAGCCAAGCTATTTCAATCTCAAAGTGGTGATACCAGAGTCGGAAATGCGACACATGGGTGTTGTGAACTCACCACTCTATGCTCCCCCATTGCAAAAGAACGTGTCAAAAGCTTTGAACGCGTCAACAAAGGCATTGTTCACCCCGTTTCTCAAAATGGCAGCGCCTGCGCCAGAGATTCTTTTGATGGCAGCCCTGTTTGCATGTCCTGAGCAGCTGAAAATAGACGCAATCCCCGACAAAAGCTCCACAAACGGCGCAGAAGGCTTTCTTCTCAGTCCTCGTCCCTGTGATGTAGTGCTGAATGCGGACTCACATGTATTGTGCAGATTTATGGGGCCAGCGAGCGGAGAGGGTGAATGCGCACTGATTACGAGTGGGTAATGGATGTGAGGGGGTCAGGCTCCAGGGGGCTTCCCCCGGGATCCCCACTCAGGAATGCTCCATCACGGGTCCTGAGTACGAACACTGATGTATCGGGTTGGAGAGAGGCAGGCTGGGTTCAGAAGAGTCCTCAAGTGGGTGCGAAGAGTGCTGCGGAACATCACACCCGCACGTCCTTCAAGCACATTTCGTGCTTTTGTCATGAATGAGCAAGACAAACCACGGTGTCGAACAAAATTTCTCCATTGTCTTCACTCAGATTGTTCCCATGCAGCGACAAGGTTGAGAAAATCTGTCAGCATCTCCTCTGACCTCACCGCCGTCTTGACAATAGTCAGACGTCCCTTTCAAATCAGCCTTGTTTGGCATGGAAGGTGGAGAGGCACACATCAGAGCCAGGACGCCCGGACACAGCTCTCCACCCCACCCCCTCAGGGCCGTTCACCCAGCCCTGAAACCGCACGTCCGTGCTGCGGAACGGTGCGGACGGTGATCACCACATCATTGTTTAACTCCCTCTACGTCTTTGCATTGCTTTGGTTGAGTTTGTTGTTTTCCTCGGTCGTGTCGCCAGTCCTGGTGTCCCAACCAAACCAGAAGGGGGTCTCTTGCCTGTGGAACCAAAAATGTAGCCAGCTGAGGCACGCCGATATCATCAAGATTCTTTGTTGACCATATGAAATGATTGGGTTGCCTTTTGCAGTCACGGACCTGACGGGTAGAGTGTTGTTCCCCTCGGGAGCTGCCCTCGAGTCTGTAGGGCCCGGGCCCGGGCACACTTCTCGCTGGGTTGAGGGCCCTCGTGCAGAGGCGCGCAGTTCAATAGCTCTCACACACGCAACTTAAAGCACATGAACAAATCAATTCAACAGTAAGACCACAAGCATGCATTGCAAAAGTCAATTCTTGCACGACAGCGCGCTGTGATTTTTGCCCCGAGAAGCAAAGTTATGAAGAAATGTGTGTTGTGCATCACAGAAACACAAAACGTACGACATCAGCTTCAATAAATAGATCAGTGAAGAGATTAATGTACAGACACCGCAGATATCTACAGGTATCAGAGCTTTGATCCACACAGGTGCTGGGTTAAGTAGACAGAATCAACCAATTCATCTGTGTTTGCAACAATGTGTGAGCAGCTTCATTTCCTGATTGAGGCCGCGCATCTACACACCGGAGCTCCAGCAGAACCACGTTGCTTTCGTGAGTTCTTGTGAAGCGTGCAAATGCGCACAGCTTCATTTTAATTTGGTCTGAATTGAATGCAATGCGCCTTGATGCGCGAGGCCCCGCATTACCATGCATGCGCAGCATTGCAGCGATGAAGATCAATAGAACTGACACATCGCGTTGCTCCCTTGATGAAAGAGCCATAGTAACGCAGCTGACTGACCCACATGCACACAATACATTGCCCTCCGGGGACCAGATCCGCAAACAGACAGACACTTTCCGCCGCGGACCCTTTGACTTGTTTCAACAGGTCCGACACACTGACCTTTGGTCAGCCTTCTGTTGACGCGATTGAAACAATGCAATTCAATCTCACCCTTATCCGCACAGATTTTTGCTGACCCCATTGAGTCATCGCTGAGCGAGGTTTCTGTTTTCAGGAAGTGTGCGGAGGGACCATCACCTTTGTGCAGAGAGCGGATAAAGAGCTGTGCACGGCTGGGTACTTTTATCTGCTTCCGTCCGTTCACAGTTCCCGCAACACGATCGCTCTTCACCATGCAGTTCACCAGGCTGCATTTCAAGCAGTAGTGCTCACAAATACTGCGTGAATGCTGCACGAGAGTTCTGACTGCCTGAGGAATGAATGCACGTCCAGATACATGTTTTCTGTACAGGAAACATCGCACAGTGACTTCACTCTCGCGGACTGAACTCGAGATGCGTAATTTCTGTACAATGAGACACACTCCTTTGTTGTGAAAACAGATCAAGTTTCGCTTTGTGTCCCATGAGAGGAGATACGACAGTGGTTAGATACCTTCCGTGCCGAAACGGGTCGCACACTCAGTAGGTCAAATCGTGGGGCCTTTGTCAAACGAGCCGACACTCTCGTTGCTGTCTCTCACATCTTATGAACCTTTTTGTGTGTCACAGAGATCACGACGATGCCGCCAAAACAACACACAAAATGCTTGATTCAGAGTGACCCTCTCTTGTGCACTGCTGAAACATTCTGACAGCATTGCAACCCAGCAACAGCTCTCACCTGCAGGCTCAGCGGGGTCACCGCACTCGACGTCGCTCCTGCAGGTCCTCAGCGATCCTTATGCACACACGCACACAGACGGGGACCCACGAATCTTCCCTCCCAGCCGCAGTCTGTGGCACAATCCTTTGTTCCTGTGCAGCCTTCACACCGGTTAGCTATCCGCAGTCCTCATCACCAGAACCCGGTCCTCCATGCACACACAACGTCCTCTTCTTGCAGTTCTCCACGTCGTTCTGAGCGCATCCGGTGTGCGTTGCCTCGGTGGCCTGCGCGCCCCTCGGGCTGTGGGGACTGATGGTTCCGGCTCGGGTGTGCCGTGTTCCCGGTGCAAGGTGCCGAGTGACGGCGGAGCGCTGCCGCGGCGCCCGGCCGCGCGCCCGGCCGCCATCGATCGGGACGGAAGCTGCTCGGCTGCACGCACAGCTGCATTAAGCTGCACCGCCTGCATTGCATTGCGTGAGAAGCTGTGAAAATAATGACAGCTCTGAAGATGCTGAAAGGTGTGTCTGTGGCAGGGAGGCAAACTGGACTGTTCTGCGACTGCCCACCAATGAGCGCAATGCCATTTGGCATCCTTAGAAGCAAACTTGGCACAGTAAAGTCATCTTTGTGTTGAAATTCCCTGCTTCAGTCTGCAGATACGTACTCGTAGACAGGAGCTCAGCCCTTTTGGGTGACTTTTGTTTCCAACTCGACACAATCGTACACTGTTTTTTGCCATGGCTACTTCATCTTGGTACGTACGTACGAGCACAGCATTTGCTGTTCGCGATTTCAGTGACGAACGTTGTTCTTCGACAGCACAAGCAAAAATAGCTGTGCTCTTTCGGGGTAAAAAAAAAGAAGATAGTTTGAGAGAGTGCGCGCACACCTCACCATCTCGACATGTTGTGAATGAAACGTGTAATCAGGCTTGAAAGTGCGAGTTGAAACCCTGACTGCAGATCCGTGATTCATGCGATCACGAGATCCAGGTGTGCGCGGAGCAACACAGAGCAGTGGAGGAGAAAAACTGCAAACACAGACTTGCCAACTTGTTGATTGAAATGCAACCCTGAAATGAGCTTTTCTTTTGTGCGAAAAACAGAGTTTTGCGTGAGCTTGCTGGGGACTACGATGTCCAAAAATATAAAACGGTTGCTGATTTAGGACGCAAAGATCAGCTGACTTCAAGGATGCGCTCTCGATCAGTCTCCTTTGCTTCACAAAAGCAGCTTTGTTGATGTAAGTTTCCCGTTCTCACATGCTTGAGCTGTGACCGCTCTTCACATTGTCCTGTGGCTTGATTTCACTCGACGCCAAACGCGAGTAAACCCAGCTGAAGTGTGTGCACTCGACGGCAATGCGGCGCGTGCTCCAAACCGCCGTCGGGTCGAGTGCTGTGCGCGAGCGCAGTGTTCACACGGCGTCCCCGGCCGCATCGATCGGAGCGGCGGCGGCGCGTCGGGAGCGGCGCGCCACGCTCCCTGGCGTCGCGTCGCCGCACCACTCGACGCTCACACGGGAAAAGCGAGATTTTTACGTTGATTCAACCGTCAGCAGAAACCATTCTGCATCAACTCTGCACCGACACGTTGAACCAACAAAGCGGTGTCACCGCGATGCGTGCGATTCTTGCTGAGGCGCTCTGTCCTTTGATGTTCAAAGTGAAAGTGAAAGTGTTTCTTCAGTTACCGTACATAAGCTGCATCGGCTTCCTTGGTTATTTCCCGCGGGACCTGAGCCTGCGGACGGTTTCACAGTGCGGCCTGACTCCCGGGATGAATGGCTGAACGAGGGAGGCCTTCGCCACCATCGCTGCACCGAGCGCTCCTGCTCCCGACCCGTGCACTTGGTCCGTTTTTCGCGTTGTGGTGACTTTATTCAGGCATTCTTTCAGAGTCGTACTGATGAGCCAACCTCAGGAACATACAAGTGGAATTGCAAAATTGATCCAATGAATTAGATTTCAACTTGACACCAATGTGTCAATTCGCGCACAGTGTCCCGCTGCAAGGACTGCACCGCAGCGCCTGTGTGAGAGAGAGAGAGCCTGTTATCCGTGGCCCTTGTGTTTGTGTTTGTTCTGCGACAAAGCGGTCGTCTGCTGTGCCTCCCGGAGAGTGTTGATGCTCGAGGGTCTCCGGGTCGCGCCGCCACCTGATCCTCCAGAGCCGACGCCTGCAACAGGCAACAGGACAACGAGGAGCTGGTTTGCGTGTGTGGTCTGACTTGAGACCAACAGACAAAGCTGCTTGTCTTCACAAATGCAATCGAACCTCAAATCTGTCTGACGAGGCTGCTTTCAGGGAAATTGTAACAGCTGCAATGAGCAAACAGATTTCCTGGAGACCAGTGATTGGGCCTCACAAATCAACATTGAGGTCCGCACATGACCATCACAAATCAAGAGAAATAACACTCATTAAGGTCGTCAAAACAGAGATTACTGGCTCCCGTTGAGAGAATGAGGCAGAAATTACCGAGCGGAATTGGATCGGCTTTGATTTTGCAGGAAACACTGGTAAGCGCACGCGATGCAGTCAGCGCTGCTCTTCACGTTGAGTATGCGCGTGCGAACAGTGAACATCTGTGCTATGCTCTACAAAGAAAACCTTCGTGAAAGGACCAGAACCCTCTCAAAGGGTCGAAACACATTGACGTTTCAGGACAACGGTCTTGTGAGCATTGTGCGTAACGGTGTTGTGTTGTGGATTTTGATACATTGTGTTCTCTGTCAATTCACAAAGGTGTTATGGGAGGTGCATTGTGTGGAGATGCAAGAAACACACTGGCCATAAACAGCCACGGCAAAAGATCCAGGCGTTATCACACAACGTGAAACTGAGACCAAAACTGAGCAGGCTATTTCTGGAAGTGCCAACAGGACACAGTAACACAGCTGCTGGCACAAGATTAGGGAAGCGCAGAGGCACTTCTCTTGCTGTAAGTGAGCCTGGGCCATTTCCAGTGCACCACGATGCTGCCAAGGCACGCAAATGGCAAGCTCAGTATTTGTGCTGCAGGCATTGAAAATGGTCCTGCTTGGAAAATATACATCACCGAGTTGACCCGAATGATACAGGGCCTCGGTAAACATGCGGACAGATTACTGCGCTTCAGTGTGCGCCTGTGATGTAGAACGAGAGCTGACACTAACAGAATCCCAGGTAATGATGGTGTGTGACCCCGGGGCCTGTGTGAGACCTGCTAGGCTGTGGCCCTGATGCCCCGGTGCACTGATGGGCGCTCGGATAGATGCAGAGATAGCCTTGCCGGGATCTGTGCCTTGCTTCAGCTGGCGGCGCAGCTGTGAGGAGGCGCTGGTTACAGACGCAAATGGCAAAGGTCATCTGAATCACAAGCAATAAAAGTGACGCGATAATCGAAGAGGAGACTGGTCATCAAAGCAGCCACACTGTGCTGGAAGCAGTGGAGACCTTTCACTCTTCCAGCAAACAAAAGTCAATTTGCTGGGTGATGTTGGGGCATCATGGTCGAAGTTGGCAGCCTTACGTGTATATGCCCCAGACCAGGAACTTTTGGTGAGTTCCGCTGTGCTTGCCGACGTTTCTTGTCCTTCCTTCCTTGCTTGGCTCCAGCCATGAAATGCCATTTTTAGAAGCTGTGTGATGGAAGCAGCCATCCCCAGCAGAGCATCCATTTCTGTGGATTTTGTATCAGCAGGACAGCTGCCCTCCCTCTATCTGCGATCACATCTCAGTTTCCATGGCATCGCACTAAATTACAATCAGCGCGGCCTCCCTGCTCGCGGAGTCTCGGGTCCGCTCCGCGGGCGGCGCGGATCCACCGCTGGGCCGCAGTGGCGGCGCTCGCATGAAAATTGCATCTCTCTTTCTCTGTGAGTCCAGGGGAACATGTGCATTTCAGCACTCGTAGTTTGGAAAGGTTGACTTGCCGGAAGTGGTTTTCAATTGGGCGCACGCTCGGTTCTCGGTGACATCTTCATCGCTCAGTCCTGACGCAGGCTTCAGTGGGGTGTGAAGGGCAACAGATTGTCGTACAAACACGACCACAGGAGATCATTGTATCTTGCAGTCACGACAGTCTTAGCTCAAAGGAACAATTGTAAATAATAACAAGAAATTTTCGTTCGGAACCAGGAGAGGTGACAAAAATGAACAGAGGCCGTGCAGAGCAACGTCCCCTGAATCTGGAAGCGATGTTTTACTCGTACTTCTGCAGAACGAATACTCGGAAACCTTCATCCACATCACAGTGCCTCGTAGCCATGACTCCATAAGTGAATTACCGCCCAGCAAAAGTACGTACAACAAAGGCACAAGATATTGCTGTGGAGAAATTCGTTCTGTTGCCTGCTGCACTTTTAACCTGTGGCTCTGCCCTGCAGAGATAGCCGCACAAAGCGCATTGTCACCTAATTGCCTTCGCTGCACAACGGGAAGTGAAGGCAAAAGCCTGGAAGCAATTTCTCCGTCAAGGGGACTCAAGACTTCCGCTCTGCACTCTGAAAAGAACACGAACACATCTTTGCTGGATTGTTGACTCCCATACAATCACCTGGAAAGAACAAGAGTTCATATTTTGAGTTGCACTTTTGGTCCCTACAAACAAAGTGACTTTTATTTTTGACAACCCGTCGAAAACTGTATTGCTTTTGGCGAAATTCACAAGTGCTGGGTATTTTTTCATCCAGCTTTTTCCAATTCTGCTTGAGGTCTACTCTTTCTCCATCTGACATCTGTAGATTTTTCTCACTCATTGCCCAAGGGCTTCAGACCAAAGTTCTGATGGACGACAAGCTGCGGCTCGGAGATTCGCTGCGCTGCATCAGTTTGACAGCGCTACAGGTCGGCGTGTGCAGCGGGAGTGATGGATGACTGTGTTAATGAAGCCGCGCGATCGTGACCCTCGCACCGACCAGCAGTCACACGCCCTGCATCGTCCGTCCGCTCATCCCACGTCGTCCTCACGGAATTCTCATCCGTTTGCTGTCGGCAGAAAGGCAAATATTTGCTGCTGAAAGAGAAGAGGAAAAGCAGACAGTGCACGCAACAACGTCCAATTAGTCTCTCATTAGGAGTATTCAGCGTGGTGAAGTGGGACTTGACCTGCGGAGGGACGCGAGAGCTGGACGGGGGAACCCTTATGGGGCGAGGAAGTGGCTGACTGCCGTGACGCGACTCGTCTGATCCCTGCACTGGTAGACCTGTCAGCAAATTCGTGTGTCCCTGAAAGAGACTCTGAGAAAAAGACCGAAACTTCCAAGTACGTACATGGCTCGTCCACGAATGTCGCTGTCCAGCCAAGAACCTGAACAAGCCTCGGACCACACCCTCTTGAACCCAGAAGTTAGGTTCTCAAACCTTCAAAAAGCGCTGGAAATTGTCCAAAAATCTTCTTTTTGGTCTGACGTTGTGAACTGCATGATGTCGTTCATATCTCCTGTGCACAAATTGTCTGCGACACCTCGGCTTCAACAAGGTCAAAGACCACCGCTTACAATAAATCTCCCCTCTAAAAGCAGCACAGGATTGACCAATTTGGACCTTCTGACTGAAAGAAACCTTCAGTGTGAGATTTCTCCTCTGAGTTGGAGAGTCATTCATCAGTCTGAACCAGCTACTTAGAATGCAGCCCAGATCAACCGTTCCATGGTTCTGCTAAACCAGCACCGCGCCGCAACCGAACCGACAAACATGATCCGACTGGGACGGTCCTGTTGCCTCTCTCTTTCCTGCCAGTGTCCTGTTGTTGCGCTGTAATAATTTCAGTTTCTCATTTGTGTTCTTGTAACATGTGAGGGCGAACAGCTGAATGCTGCTTCTCTTTGTGATCCTGTTGGGGGAGAATCTGGCTGTGGATCCCTTGAGCAGACTTACCGCAAGAAGATGGTTCTCGTCACAGTGTCATGTGAACCTGCACTTCCTCATTCCGAGGTGTTGGGTTCAGCGGAAGATTCCTGCGTCTCTCCGGATGCTCGAGCCTGTCATCCACACCTTCCTTTCCTTTGTTCTCAGAGTCCGTGTGCTCTGATGGATGTTTCTCTTGTTGCACACGTGCGGATCTCCCGACGACGATACACTGTGCAGGATGATCTCAGGCGTGCACAACGTTCAATGCCTTGATCATGACAAACCTCCTAAGACCGGTAAAAGGCGAAGCCATTTCCTTGGCTTCCCTGGAAATCGATGCGTTTTCTCATCAAATTAACGGCACGGGAAATCCTGCCGGCTGTTTTTAGCAAACAGAGGGACAGCGATGCCAGGTAACAGGTTCTGCAAACTTTGGAGCTGTGGGAAGCTGTGACTTCCAAAAGAGCAGTGAACATGCATTGTGTTGGAGCGGGAACCTCTCGAATCGTACCGTGACCCGGCCGTAGGACGACAGAATCTCAGTTGAGCGAAACCGCGCCCCGAAAACAGAGTGACTTGGGGCTTGGACCCTGCGCAGTGTGTCAGACCCTCTTCCAGGGCAACCAGGGAGGGTTGAGTGTCAGGAGATCAGTAGACCGAAGGCAGAATCAGCTTCTGAAATCTAATCCAGTCCTGAGTTCGTGTCAGCCTGGAAAAGGGTCTCATCCCTTCCTTTGATGCGTATTCTATGCAAGGAACAGATATAGATGGAATCTGCGGCGCGAAATTTGGAGGACAAATGAATTTTCTGGGCCAAAGGAACAAGTTCTGCCCATGGATCCACCAGAGGGTCAACAGTTCACTGAGAAACCAAGACTCTCATTTTCCACAAGGAACCCTGCATCGCACAGTCCTCGCTGTTTACCATGCGTACTCGGTCGCAATGCGCAGTTTCCGCTCCATCTCCCGGCTCATATGGGACTCTGATAGGCTCGAGTTACGTGCGAGGAATCCACCTCGAGGGCTGACCGGCACCTCCCCCTGGGGCAGGACGAGGCTGGAGCTGCGAGGAGAATCACCGTCCTCGCAGCCAGAGAAGGGAAATTGTCCCAAAAGTTGAATGTCCCACCGTGCTCGTGGTTAAGTGATCAGGGCAGCAGAGTTTGTCCCCAGCAAGATCATTTGTACTGCTACTCAACAGAACACCTTTCTGGTTGAATTCTGCTCCCTGACTCAATGGTCATACGGAGGACGATTGACCTCTTGCATCAGTTTCGCTCTCGAGCGTCAAAATTCACAGGGTAAAGTGCCACACGTTGTCCCAAAGTCTCCAGGATCATCGCCCTCAAAGTTCAGGATCATGGTTCAGGGTGTGAAAACTGGGCTTCCTGTGTGCGTGGTTTGAGAGTGCTGCAGGAAGCGGGGAGGGCGGGAGATTGGGTGTCACTGGGAATGCTCTGCGATACATCACTGCGGAACGCGGGGAGTAGCCTCGCTCCGATAGCGGAAGCGCCGGCTGAAAGCTGACACTGATACACAATGTGCTCGGCTTCTTCTGTTGCGTATCACCTCAAGTGGCTCTGGATGCACGCTGTACGCATAAATATGCATAATCTGTGCTGAAAAATGTCCCCATGCCGCAAGTCTGATGCACTTCAACAAGCCAAAAGTCTTCCTTCCACTACAGGCAGGGAGAAACACCTCAAGAGCTGACGTGATCACTACGAATTCCTTCCGTGATGAGGTCATGGCGCATCAGGACAGACAGACTTGTTTTCACACAAAGAACCACTTGTCAAATTGAGGACGAACTTCCCACTGTTCCCAACTGTGGGACTCGGTTATTGGTTCATTTCTACTCAGACTAAACCCTCTCAAGCCTCATCCCAGCGAGTGATTCCTGATCAGGTCCCGACAGACACGCGTCCATCTTCGTCCTTGTGAGTGGACATTGATTGAAAAGTCGTCCAGTTCGGAAGGCTTCCAACATCGCAGTCTTTGACAGTTCAGGGGATGCGGCTGCCCCCGTCGCTGTTTCCCAGAGGAAATAAATCAGCTCTATCTGCCTCTATCACTGGCTGTACACATTATCTGAGATGGAGATTTACTTGCTTCCCTCCTCTTCACCTATCTCTCTCCCGTCTCTCCCCCATGATTCTAGATTTGTATTGCGTCCACAATCAGCAGATCTGCAGTGGATCCTGAGGGCTCTTCGGACTTTTTTTCCTGGTGAGGCACACACTACGCCGGGTCGCACTGAATTCAGACTCAATTTCTGCTGCAAAATGTGTCCGAATTCCATGAACACCAGAAAAAAACTCAGATGGTCAAGCACTGCTATTCAATAGGAATGATTCAGAATCAAGAGTGCCACTTGGTGTACCTGTGGAACATTTGCCTGTGACACCAACAAAGTTTCTTGCCTTGATATTTACACAACATCGTTGCGATGGATGATGCGTTGTGTCCGAGAAGCGTTCACTCAACTCCGAGTCCAATTCTGTCGCGTGCACAGCCCACGGAGGAAACCGAACCTCAAAACCGTCTTCAGTCTGATGCCGATCCTCAATTACGCGGGGATGAGCTGGGCTCGGGCCGGTCTGGGCGCAGGATCACACTGATCCTCCGAGCAGACTATCTCCGTCCAGGACAGATCCACCAGCTCCAGTGTGGTCACGTCTGGTTCCACGACTCGTGAGCACATCGCGTTTGCTTTGTGTCATTCCTCCCGTGTGTTCTGAGATCTTTAATGTGCATCTGGTCAAAGAGAATGCTGTCAGTCTCAGTTTTTGTCAGTCTCAAGTGATTTCCAGACTGGCGATCAGCCAATTTTTCGTCGCGAATTCTGCATCAAGATTCAGAGTCGTTCCTGCATGGCGATGGGAAACACAATTGTCAAAAGAGGAGACCATTTCTCAAACATCCGACCAAATACAGTGCAGTTTTGACAGTGTTTGATGCAGACAAGGGCAGAGATTTCTGTGCGGAATTGAGCGATTGGTCCCTGGGCCTTCCGGTCCTGAATTCGCTCCCAGCATGACTGCCCATTTTAGTTCGGTCTTTGTACTCGTACTCCTGCAGTTGAATTTCCTCTTTTCCTCGGTTTGCTTCTCGTCCGAGTTTGGAGACCAAGCCTCATTGGTGTGCTTGTTGGCATGTTACAAACCAAATGTACTTCCACAAAATCAACTGTGTTTCGGTGTATTCTTGCGCCTGAATCGAACTGAGAAGAAAGTCGGCGTGCATGCAAAGTCACATCGTCCAATCTGACAGCACATTGTCACGAAAGAGGAGACGGAGAGGTGAAAACAAGCAGACGACCCTTTCCCCACGGGACAGACTGCGACCGAAAGGCCAAGTCAGGAGTCAAGAAGGTGTCAAAACCAGCTCCAAGAATCTTCGAGAGCAAATTTGAACACTTTAGGAGATCAAGGCACAATGAAGTTTGCTCCTCTCATTGCACGTGCTCTAATCACGCACCAAAAAGTAGAGCACGTTGACTGCAGCAAAAATAACACCGTTCAATGCGAAGGTTCAGCACGCCTTTTATTCCACACGTGCGGGGCCCCAATTGCCAAATCAGTGAGACAGATACCAAACTTACTCTGAGAGCCAATAATGATTGACCAAATGGCATCTGCGCCACCAATCTGGCAATTGGGGCACGTCGGAAAAGGAACGGGCGTATTTGCTGAACGTCCGTATTGTTCCCGCTTCTCAACGGTACGTTTCCACCAAACGTTTCGCATCTGAAAGTCAAGCCTCTGACACGCTTCTCCAGAGACCACGGTTCCTCGGCCTCTGGATCTGCACCAGTTGCAGGAACAGGAGGGTGGGTGGAGATAAGGTCCGTCCCGCTCCCCGCGGTCGTGTTTTAGGCTGTAAACGCTCCGACCCGATTCAGTGGAGTCAGGTTTTACTGCCCAGTTACTGCTCCCCGCTGGCCGGGCGCGAGAGAAGATGGCTGCCGTTTGAAATGTCAGGGATCACGGCTGATGTTCTGAGACGCCCGTATCGCAAGACACAAAACACCTGAGTGGGTGCTGTTTCACTGACACCCAGAAACTGTTTCTCTTCTTCTTCTTGCCACTTGTTTCTTGAGAACATGCTTGTCACAAGTCCGGGTACACGGAAAACGAAGTCCTTGCCTTTCACAACCAACAACATTCCGAGTCACAGGAACCCCTGCAGAGCCAACAATGTTTTCAGTTGTCGAATCTTTCTCGCGACCCAAAAGGCGTGTTGCAGGGACCTGGGATCGTCTCAGTCGGCGCAAATCTGACAGTCGCATGTCTGGGCTGCCCGAAAGAAGTGAATGAATCTCTGATCCGAGGTACTGAATGCGTCCTCAAGCTCAATATTGATCCTCACCCCTATTCACGAGTGAGATGCGGGGTTGACAGACTGTAATGGACTGAGAATCTTATTGGTTTTGGGTGACCACTTCACACTCATCATTCACACCAACACACGCTGTGAAATCTGGGGGCTTTCAGTGACGAAATGTGTCATTTTGTGTGTCGTGTGTGCATGTGTGCATGTGAGTGTGTACCAGGCTGTGTGTGCGTTCGTGTGGTGTGTGTGTGAGTGTGTGCGTGTTGTCTCAGCACGACCCCTTTGTTCTCCCGGTGGCCATGTCCTCACTTCACGAGCCAAACTAAGAACCGGCAGCAGAGAAATGCCAACCTGTGATTATCGTGTCTCTGGCTCGAATCTTCACAAAACTTGACAAAAGACCACACATCCCAACCCAGCCATTTGTCAGACACAGGAATGCTGCTCAATTCACAGCATCAATTCTGCAATACACACACGTGCTATCAACGCATAAAATAGCACATCATTGACGCTCGACTGCAATGGAGCAAAAGGAAATGCAGCCAAATCTTATTATGTGTGATGGATGCACCGGAGGAGCGGTTATTTAGAGACGGAGCCAGACGCTCCGCACTGCAGGACTTGGTTTCTGCTCAATGTTTAGCGCAACACTTTGACCCATACTTGTATTTTGGGTGTCTGTTTGAACTGAAAATGTTGCTGCTTTCGTCCAATCTCAAATGGCTTTTGGTTGCTTCGTTACTTGCTCCCGGCTCCGCCTCTGTCGGCTACAGTTTGCAGATTGATGAATGCGTCAATTCACACGTATCTGCGTGAGATCTGCGGATTGCTTCCCCGGAGACCGCGCCGCATCGCAGCCGATCCATCTGCGTGTGAACGTCTCCCAGCGTCTCCCAACGGGTCTCGGGTGAGCAGCGAAAAATGTTGGGAGATGAGAATGTTGTCACCAGGAACGTCGCATGCTGAGTCCAGATCATTTCCTGTTGTCCAATTTCCTTCTGTGGACGTCAACGCAGGGCCACACCGCACACGCACACCGCACACGCACACGCACACGCACACCGCACACCGCACACCGCACACCGCACACCGCACATTGTACACCGTACACCGCACAAGCATAACCAGATGGAACTGCCCAAAGAGATGGCGTAACATTTCCTGAGCTGAAGCTCCACACGGTGAGGAGATGGGCCCCTCCTCGGGTCGGGGCCGATGAAATACGACCTCATTACAGGAGTGAGAGGAAGAGCCGAGTTGCGCATTGATCACAGTAAGTAATAGGTCTGGGCCGCTCACTGCAGGGGCATCAAATATTAATACTCTTGCTTCATTATAGCGCCAGAAATAGACACTAGACGGGGCGTGGGGGATAGTGCAGGGTACGGGGACCAACAACCTGCAGGGAATCCAAATTCCAAGGTTCTGTGGCAAAGCACAGGCCAAGTTTTTGCTACACAAAACCATGATGGGATCTGTCGACCTGGCCCCACTTCCGCTTTCAGCTGATGACAGTTGTTCCACCTTTACTGCACAACTCTTTTCACACAACAGTACGCACATTGACTGCAAGCAAAAACAAGTGAACCTCACACTCTAATGCGCGAGGAATTCATGACCAGACAAACTGATGTCAGGCTTCAGATGCTTTTCCTCAGTTCAACGACACTGAACACTGTTTTCATTGAGGCTGATCTCACAGGAGTACGAGTACAAGGATGGTTTCAGAGCGCAACAGGATGAAGATGTTGCCAGTAACACACATGAACTGACCATCTGCAAGCAAACGTGGTTCTTGGGTCGTCAACACGGGCCACGAAACGAGAACGACACAAGCCCCACATCGAGGTTCCACACCGTGCCGCCGGCTCCTCACAGCCTCCACACCCTGAGATGTGGTGGAGATTGAGGAAAGCGCCATCGGATTGAGCGTGATGCGCTCGTACATTTCTTTCTTTGGTGACTTGTATGCGCAGAACCGCCCGCCCTCCCGCTGTTGCAAAAGGTCGCGTCTAGTTCCGAGAATTTCCAACCGCTGTTTGGTCCTGGACGCGTGTGCCTCAACAGACATTTGTTAAATCATCCTTGTTGAAAGTTGCCGTGTGTCCCCCCCCCCCAACGAGAACGCTTGATTTGGAACCTGACAGGTTTTCGCTTTTTGTCTCTGTCTCAGGGTCGGAGCGGATCTGCAGTGGGGCTGCCACGCGATGTTAACAGCGCTCTGTGATTCTGCTGATTGGGGCTGTTCGTGTCGTGTGCAACTCGAGAACCATTAGTTCCCGTGTGTGCGGCTCTTGCTTCTTCCAGAGATTGGGGTGGATCCAGGAAGACTCTGCCCGGCTTGTCTCTCCTCGTTTCGCTTTCGTGTCTGAGCGGAATTTATTTATGGTTCTGCATGTGCTTTTGTGTGCAACTCTGATTTGCTGTCCTCACCGATGGCCTCTTCATCGTCAACGTAAAATTTGTCATTCAACACAAGTTTCAAACTGTCAAAATTCCCAGTGTAATGTTTCAAAGGCATCACAAAAACTTGGCCTTGTTTATATTCAGAGTGGAACCTGCCTTGGCGTCCTTCCCCCATCTCTGCGTGGTGTATGGATTTTGTGTCAGCGCCTCTCTGCCACTGTAACCTCCCCACAAAGCCCGTGTTTACCTTTCCCAGAGCTGCGTGCGAGTCGCATGAAATGTGCCGGAAAGCCGCTCTGATCGGGAACTCAGTGGAAAAACTGGTGCTTGTTTTCGCTTGTGTGTTCGAAAGTGCACATTCTCCCACACAATTTGAACACCTTTGAAGTCGACTTTGTGGATACTTTAAAATTTTGTCACTGGTCAAAGAATCTGCAAGTAATTCGGCCAGGATCATTCGCAAAGCAAAAATGCTCCCTTTCTCCCTCACCTCTGTCTGTCTGTCTGTCTGTCTGTCTGTCTGTCTGTCTGTCTGTCTGTGCCCTGCCTCTCACCTTCGTTCTTTCATCCCTTCTTGTCTTTGGCCTTCCCTTGTCATCATCTCAATTATATTTTCCATTTTGTGGGTGCCTCTTGGGAAATTTCAACATGGCAAATTTCAGAAGCGTTTGTTCAAACGGTTCTGCCAGTTTCATGAACCAAGAAAATGCGAAGCAGAGAGCGCGCAATTCTCAAGCACATTGGATGCACATGTTGGTTCCAGGCTGCGGAACGCAACCCACGGGACGGATCATCACTCTCCTGTGGATACCACTGAGGCCATCATTCTACTGTGTGTAGTCGTGTGGAAAATTCGGTGGTCTCCGAACCAAACAGAATTCACATGCACAAGCAGACAACAGTCAACAGTTGTCTTTAGCAACATGTGTGTGTGTGTGTGCATGTGGCTGACAAAAGCCTCCATATATAGTTCGTATTATCAAACAAACGCACTTTTCAGTCTGGAGTTTCCTCTGCTCTGTGTGAGAAATTGTCGACTCCGGTTCACAACGAAGAGAACAAAAATTTTCCTTCAGGAGACACCTATTCTCACCCACTTTGCTTCCTCTTGAAACGAATCTAAAGGGACCCAACTTGATTTGAGTTGAAGATCACTTTGGAATACGATTGGTACAAGCGCCAGGACAAATTCGAATCCACTGCGTGCTTCAGGCATTCCCATTTTGCATTCTTGCAAGTCGCCCTCTATCACTCACAATCATTCTCTTTTTGTCTGCTGTAACACAGAAGAAAAATGAACCAGAGGCCACAAGGAAGGGACGTTCTCAGCGAGAACATGAACGCTCCATCACAGCATTCAGCCCCTTGAAAATTGCATTTCTCCTGCAATTTCCTTGGTTCCCATGCATTCTCCACCACATGATGAAGAACGCAAGCAGTCGCCTTGCTGGGACCCAGCAGCTGGAGTTGGATGGGGGACGATCGATAGTCCAGATGTGACCCAGATTCCAGGTTTGGGAGAACCAAGAGGAGCGAGTGGAACCGAGGCCTGCCGATCCCTGCCGAGGAAGCCCGATCCCACCCGATTCCAACCCGAGCCACTATGCGCGCGCAATGCAATGGGACAGCTTCAGCAGCCAGCTTCCCTGGCAAAGTGCAATCAATGACGCTGAAGTGGCCTCGGCTGCGTACATACGTACACAAGCTGCGAACCCATCTGTGCATGCAGGCTCCGAAGGCACCGCAGTGTGTGTGTTTCAAGTGAATGATTTCTTTCTTGGATAATTCCATTTGCACTTTATGCTTGAGCTGCGAGACTGCACAAAGCTGTCAGTCAGCAGTGGATTATTAGCTGTCGTTGGTGTGCATTGCTGTCACCGAGGGAGGCAACCAAATTGCGCTGAAGGCATCGACAGGAACAACAACAACTTTGTAAGAAAAAGCTACAACCAAAGTGCTTTGCTCTTCTGTTGTTTTTTTTTTTCTTTTTTGTCATGTGTTTGTTGAACAAAATTGATCTTTGTCGTGCACGAAAGTGATGCAAAAATGGACTCCAGGAATTCCAGGTGATCGAAAAAACACTCAATCAAACAATTCGAACAACACTCAAAACGGAGTTTTCGAAACGGGTTTTCCCCACAGTGTGCGTGAATTTGTCGTAAACTTCCACAACAGGAGCCGTATCATATGATCAGATTTTGATCCAGAAGCGGCTGAATTTTTTGGATCTGACTCGCAGAAACACTGTCAAAGCGCCTGCAGCCGCGAGGCACTGCACAAATCGGGGATTCCAGGCGCCATTGTGGGGAACGAGATCAGAGGCACAAAAAGAACAGCGCAAAGAGACAAATCAAAAGTTGACACAGTTTTGTCTTTTGCCTTCAGGCCTGAAGTCAAACAAATCTCTTCGAGTGGTGCACGACGTCAATGACACATTGCACACGTCGAAAGTGTGAAATTTTGCTGTGTCAAATTCTGATGTTTGAATTCTGCTTTCGTCGTCAGAGAAACGTGGAGTGGCTTTGTTTGTGGCGATACTTTGTTGCGGTATGTTGTTTCGCCTTCCAATTACTTGCTGAATCTAGAACTTACAGAAGATTCAGAATTTGTCACAGGACTGTCTTTCGGCGTCAGTTCACGCAATGGATGTATCTGTTATTGTTTGTCTTGCATTTGGAAATGAGAAAAGTTTTGAGACGAATGTTCTTTGCGCAGTGAGGCCGGAACGAGCGAGCGGTCGAGTCCAACAGGCGGGCTGAGGAGAGAAGGATGCGGAGCAACTGACTGAGGGCAGCAGCACTCAGACACAGACCCGACTTGGACAGGTGAGTGTGGACAACTCGAGATCATCGTGCGGACCTTGTGGGAAGGAGATGGGATGAAGACACGATCGCTTCGTCTGGTACTGGGTCGTTTCTGCATGTTGGAAGAGGCATCGGTGGTTGGTTGGTGTCACCTGCAGGTTGTTGGGCGGCGTGGTTGCGCTGCGTCGGTCGCCGCCGCACGTCTGCAGAAGCGTGAGGCGGAGAGTAATTAAGTTACAGCTGTGTAATTGCGATTATTCATGTGCTGCGCTCCAGGAGACGTGGTGCGATGAAAACTGTCCCGTCGACACCCACTCTGTTTGGGCTCAGTGGAATCCAGCTCGCGTTGTTTTTTTCCAATGTTCCAAGTCCAGCACACTGTAATTTGGTGGCGAAGAGAACTTTTCAAAGCTATTTTTTCTTCTTCGTCATCCATCTTGCACAAGGTTGTTGTCACCTTTATGTGGCACGCAAAAGAAAGCTCTTTGTCAACTGCAAATCACATAAACAATTTTGCCAGCACAAGATAAAATTAAGCCTTTTTCACATGCACAAACACTTGACAATCAATTATCAAGTCAAGTCTATATTTGGTGTTCCCCCCCCAAACAGACCTTTACGGTGAGAAAAAAGCAACATTTATCTTCCACCGGAGTGCCATTGACTTGGTCTGGTAGCTGCTGCTGTTACTACGAGTTGCCGCTCCTTGTTCGGAGCTGTGCAGTTGCTGTTGGTTTTGCTCTCCTGCTGAAGTGCAACCTTCCTCACCCAAGAGTCCCATTTGTCTTCACAGCAAAATTCTCCTCGCACGTTACCATGTAGCGCTGGTGAAGGGAAAGGTGCGTGAGTTTCTTTGCTCATTCTCGTTTGCAGGCCACATTGCTTGCCTGTGCGCACTTTCGACCAAACGTGATTGCGTCCACTCCATCACAGCAGATGACCAATGGCCTCAAAAGCGAATTGTCATTTCCACTGCAACTCCAGTTGGCACTGCAGACAAAAACGGAAGCAATCTGGCTCGATAACAAACGAGTGAAGCGCAGACGGACGGCAGGTGCAGACGTCGCGTGCTTCTTGTGCGGATTTCTGGGCCCCGGCTCGGGTTATGGGAGGAGGCAGGTGGCTTTCATGTTGGGCGCTTGGAGGCGACATCCAAGTCCTGCTGCGTGCCTCACCTTCCTGTCTGATTCGTGAAGGCCTCATTTCCGGGGCTGTGCGTAAATGCCCTGTTTTCCGCCAAAGGCTTCTGGTTGATCAACAGTTCGTGCGCTGGAGGTTTCCAAACTGGCTGTGCTTGTGGTGACCGACTTTCTGCTTTAAACGTCCAAAAAGCGCGAAGAATAAATCTGTTGAACTGGGTCAAGCAGATGCGGGCACTTTCCCCCCATACTCTGGACAATCGCAATCCTCTCTGGGTCTGCCTGGTTGATCTACGAGCACGACGATGAGCTCATCTGTTTACATCCAATTTATTAATAGCGAGCCATTCCCAGGGACAACAATTACACCATCAGCCACAATAACACGAAGCCATTTACCGTGGCGCACAAACAGTGCGGACAGCACTGACCAGCTCCACTGTGACAAATAAGAGGTTGTAGTGATGAATATTGGATCAGCTTTTGAGCAGAAGGACCCAATTCTCAATGCAGCGTCTGATTAGTTTTATTGACTTGAGCGCTGTGAGGCTCCCGGGCTTTTAGTCTGTCAGGAAATTTGTCATTGCAGCAAATGGGATTTTTGAAAACGCTCAAATTTTATGCCGCATGTGATTAAATATTGCATTTCAGATGTCGCTCACTGCAATGCAGGGATTCTGCTGTGATGTGTGTCTCTCGAGTGTAAGTTCCACACTACATTTTCCTGCGAGTGAAACAACGAGAAGCGTTCAAACTTTGGTGCGAGAAGAGTAGGTCTGTCCAACGTCCGATCTGAATGAGGCACAATGTAAATTTCACACGCTTTTTTCATGAAAACAAACAGTGCGCTTCGGAATTCAAGGACCTGTTTTCAAGCGGAGTTGATTTAATTTGACCTGACTGACTCAGTTTGATCCAACGTTCCCGTTGCTCACAATGCTGCACGTTTCTGGTGGAACCAATTCTCATGTGGCTTGTTTGGCGTCGTGTTTTGAGAGTGAACATTGCCCGTGTGCTGCGTGAATGCAGCTCCGACTCTGATCAAGTCAATTAGCAGTTCAATTAACGACTGGCGCTTCTATTGGAGCCCTGAGCAAACAGCGAGAAACAGCCATGAGCGATCGAGAGAAGTCGGGCACGTGCAAGCAGCCTGCGAGCACAAGGCAAGCAAAGGGGCAGGTTGCAGATCACCAGAAAGAAAACCCACTGCAAGTTTCAGCATTGGAGCTAGTATGCTGATCGGGCGTCTGGGTTTGTGAAATTTGAATCAAACAGAATTTTGCGCGTGCACTCCTTGTTTGAGGAGACAAGGACAGCAGGTTGTCTCGTGCAATGTGCGAAAGGCAGAGCAGCTTTTGACCTGTGTGTCGCAGCTGAAATATAGCTTCCTAACGAAGTGACATCGCAGTGACCAAGAGAGTCTTTGCTTTCATTGTGGTCTCCTGCCTCCTGCTTGAGGAACGCTTCGTGTCTGTGATGTTCGGGGAGGATCGCGTGACACGAGTCGCAATCACAGACGGATTCTGCAGAGGCGATCTTCTTTCTGCACTGAGCGCATCAGAACCATCCGCGCTGCCGACAGGGCAGATGAGAAGCATCAAACGTTGGTCAGAAAGAAGGATGTCAGATTTGGACTTGAAGTCCACAGCACCCTTGGTAACCTTTGTTGTACATGTATCCGTCCGCTGACTTGATACGAGCGTATTCGAATCTGGAGCAGTCGATTCCTTTGTTTGGCCCCTGATCGGTCTCCGAAGTACTTTGGTCTCCAGGTTCATTTATCAGGATTCGGCTGATCCACAGATGCTTGAGCACCGGAGCCTGAAACGCTGTCGCTGCCACGCCTCGCGGAGCACAGCGCCAGCGACGGGGGTTCAGCCTGACCGATGAAAGGCGGCGGTTGGTGCGACGTGGCTCCATCTCAACAGAGTCGGGTCGATAGCTTCTGCCAATGAAGATTGCGGTTCAAATTCCATTGTTTTCACCGCCACACCTTTCGAAAGAACATGCAGTGTTGTGCGTTTTGGTTTGTTTTACAAAAAGGATTGTTTTGACATTGCAACGAGAGGTGCAGTGGTCGTTTTTTCCTTGTAAGCTCGGGACAAGTGTTCACCAAACCACACTGGAATTGCTTCATTCTGTCTCTAAATTTGGATCTCAACAAAAACAGCAAAGTAAGGCCTGCACCAATGGGCACCTCGACCATGCCGTGCAGTTGAAGAGCACATTAGGCCTGTGGAGACGCGACTCTAAGTGGCCATCTCCCGTCCCAGGGGGCGCCGGGCTCAACGAGAAGACTCCGCTCAGGTCGGGCCGACTCCAGCGATTGTGGCAGAGAAGCGCTGATTTACGGGACAAAGGCCGATTCAGGGCACCTGGTCTCCGTCCCAAACGAACTTGAGCAAAACATGTCTTTTGATTGTGGTGTTTTTCGGTGAGCTGAATCCCTTTCTCACCCGGGCAAAGCCGCAGAAGACAGTCGGATAGAGACAGAGGGATCTGGTCGGACCAGGTCAACTGACCCCGCACATCTGCTCTGTGTTCAGATCAATAGGATGTTTCTGTTGGTGCGGCGTCGATGGGCAGCTGCGATCTGTCTTTTTCACGTCCGCACTCCTCAGAAACTGACAAATTTTTAGCCGTGCATCAAACGATCTTCTTGTTGCGGTGTCTTCTTCCTTCAAACATGGATCTTCTGCAGGAAATGGAAACTGCTTCGTTTGCCTTTGAACAGCGCATGGCAGTGAATTTCTTTCAACAGCTGCGAATGTTAGTTTTTGTGAAACAGCGCTCACTCTGCTCACACTCCGTGTGCAGGCATATTGCAGACGTCAGAGTGTGTGAATCACGCATTGCAGAGATACTTGTTTCTGCCTCCTCGATCAGATTGCTGAGCGGCGCACGTGAGAGAGATTGGCTTCAGCTGGAGAGCGCGCTGCGCAGATGTCAGGAGGAATACCAGACGCGCGCACAGGCTGCGATTCGCGTTCACCTGTGAGAGCGTGGGGCGAGCCCGGTATGCGCGGGTGGGGATCCGGGAGTGGAGCGGGAAAACCACTGGGGAAGATGGAGAACGTGGAACACTGGACAGACCCACGGGATGCTCATGTCCACAAACGAGTGCGTATCCAGTTTAACGGAACATCCAAAAAGCAGAACCTGACACAGTGAAACGCGTCGTCGCACATGTTGTTTCTCAACGTCCCACAGAAAGATAGGTCTACCATGAGCTTTAATACCCCAGCAGTTTAGTCTCGGAGCGAGATGGATCGATATGACACTGATTCTCCTCAATCAGATGGAATCTGGACTCAGTCGATTCATCTCGAGCAATGAGGCGGCGCTGCGAGCTGACATGGGCAAAATGAATTTGTTGCTCATTCTGCGTGTTTGGCTGGAGACCCGCGGGGGTCTCCAGAGCCACATGAAGGTGGAGTACAACAGTCCGCAAGAACTCTGAAACAGCTTCATTATCCAACCACTGTGCTGTCTGGAGATTTGTTGGCTTCTTCAATTGAGAGGCAAACAACAAGGATCTGGCGTGAGTGACCAAAAGCGGCGCTGGCGGAGTCTCTCACCTGAGCTTCCTGCACACTCAGCCCCGCAGCGTAACCTTCCCTGCGAAGCTGTGACTAAGTCGCAGAAGAATTCCCCTCTTTTTTCTGCTGAAGCGACCGCGCTGCCTTTGCCTACGGTTCCAAGGCAGCTTCCGTACCACTTTACTTATTAATACACCATTGATCGCGCAATTGCGTTTTATCGTGCGCGGGGCGCTTATCTTGTTGCAAAAACCTCAGCGTTTGTTGACAATTCTGTGGAAAGTGAATTCAAACCGTAGGGAGGACGCAAAACCAGGAGACGCTCGCAACAGGTACGTCTGAGCAACTTTCATTCTTTGAAATCTCAGTGGCTTGAGTCGAGTGACACCAGCACACAACTTCTTGACTTGGAACTTTCAGAGAGTCTTGTGGGTTTTCACAGAGTTCCCGTTGGTGCAAGGCAAAGGTCGAAAGCTTCACAAAAATTTCGTCCTTCGCGACAATTTCGTCCTTCTTCTTGGTTTCAATCCTCCATCCAAAACTGAGCCTGTAACTTGCGACGTGGTGCAAATTAACTTTCTTGCCTGAAAGCCTGACCGGCCCAGGTGCACCGTGGGGCATGATACAGTTTGCAACTCTGATCAGACTGGTGCGGGATCGGTGTTGGCAGGGCGCCACGGCGCCGCACCTGACCCTCAGCAGGCCGATGATTCACACACGTGCAATGCGTGCTGCAGGTTAAACAGCGGAACTGCCCTCCTGCTCCGGCACTCTATTGCCTCCACCCAACCAAGAACCTGCTCCATCTGATGATCAACATGTTACACTCTCAGACTCAAGTGGAGTGAGCGCTTTGGAGGAAAGCTTCAATTGCGGCCAGCTCAATATGGAATGTCACACCACAAACCACAGTCCCCACCCTGTAAAGGAGAGCAGAACGAAACAAAAACCACCAAACGAAACAGTCAAGTATCGCGCACGAGTTTGGAGGACAGACGACTGGAGTTCGTTTGGAGCACATTCAAGCAGGCTCTGACCTCGAAGCAATTCACTGGCTTCGCACTGCATCACTTACCGTGTCAGTTGATGCTCTTTGTTTTTATCCCATTTGGCTGCGAACGAAATTTACATTGACGTTGTGTCTATTTTTAAAGAGTCATAGTCGCCGGGATGAAGTCTACAATGGAGAACACGCAGACGAATTTCCGTCGGCTTGTCTTGACTGATTGTGTTGCTGGTGCTTCCCTGATGGCGTCACCGGAAGGACCCGGCGGTGGAGTGTAATTTCAGCTCAGATAACGAGGTGGTTTTTGCGCACTATCCAGCTGAAGCGTTGTGTTGTTCTGGGCTGGGCTCGGGCGTTTCCAGTTCCAAACAAAAGCACCAGTTGATACGATGCGGTTCACTTTCTCTGTCACCCTGGCAGAACTGTGAACAGATGACGTGTTTTCAGTGAGGATTCTGACTTGACAAGAGCAAACAGGCGGTATTGACACAAAAGGATTAGCATTGAACGTCGTGTTTGCTCCCAAAGGTTTCGAGTCCCCATCCCAGCAACGACGTCCTTTCAAAAGAGACTCAGAAACTACGTTCTGACTGGAGGCTTTAGCACAACAATGACAACTGTATCCACGGGTTTGGTAACAATGAACTTGGAACTTCGTTCTCGCAAAGTCAGCAAATTTGCTGGTGATGAAATGTCCCCGGCTGCAAGGACGGCGGCACGCGCGGCTCCGGTGCGATGCGCGCCAGTGTTGTATTTGCGCACAAACAATGGGACTGGAGCTGTTGACGTATCAGGGGAATCTCTGAACGCAACAGGTCCTGAGCGCGGAACGGAATAGAAACCTGCGCGTTGGCTCAACACTCGTGAGGTGAGGTGAAACGCATTGAATTGTTTGCGTTGCAGGCAGACTCCAAGTCTGATAACAAAACTGCACAGGCAACGATGTGCACAAAAATAAGCTTGTTTCTGATTGATCTTCAGTCGCACATCTGCAAGGTGCATGAAGCTGAGGGAGCAGGAGTAAGTCTGTTGTGCCCGGATTTTGATCACGGCGCCGCAAACCTCTGCAGCAGATGACGCTGGAATCCACATTCTCTGCAGACTTCGGCCAGAAACGCAGTCCCGAAGGAACCTCGCTGTTGCATGCGCTTTGTTGCTTTGGCGGAGCAGGGTGCACTCACGCACCGTGTGCTCCAGAAGAGATTGCCGCGTTCTGTCCGCGCCCTGCTGCGTTGTTTACCAACACTGGAATTGACTCCGTACGCGCAGCAATTTCGTCTTGTCTTCTGCACTGGGAGGCTTCCTCTCTGTGAAACCGGGAAGTCTGCTGGAATGAGCAAAGCAACGTCATCGGAGAACTTTGGACCAGAAGCAACGAGATTCCTGTTCCCATGCAGCGCATCCCTTTTGCATCCTTCATCTTGGGAACAACGTGAGGCATGCGCACTCGGCTTCCTGGCCGTGGTACTTGACCCAGTGCACCTGAAAACAAGCAAATGCTGCACTTGCTGCATTGTTGGAATGGTGTCGCGGTATGTCATTGTGTGATAGAACGGAAGAAGCTGAGAAAATTTTTGCTGTCGTCGTGTTTTTCTCCGAGGCTGCGGACCCTGCGGAACGTGGCCCCGGCGCAGACGTCTGAGCGGGCGGGACGGGCGGGGCGGCTGGGCGGCGGGGGACCCGCCGCCGGTGGAGGCGACGCTAATGAGGTGCAGGTTCCCATCAATCTGAGCCGTGCCGCGAATGGTGACGGGCTCTCCGCGCAAAATCTGCAGGTTTAATGGGAAATTAGATTGTTGCAGCGCGTTATGTGCGCAGCAGATAACGACGTATTCCTTTCACTTGACGGAGCAGTGCACCTGGCTTTTGAAACAGGTCAGGTCGTGTGCTCCACCCCTGCACCTCGGAAGCATTCATCTCAATGAGCGGTGTCGTGTGTCTCAATCGCTCGGAGACTCTGCCGTCTGACGCACGCAGCAGCGCTTCAGCTCAAACGCAAAGTGTGTTTGGAAGAGATTCATTTGTTTTTGTCGGTCTCACGACCAGCAATTTGTCGGCGGCGTGCGGTGCCGCGGCCCCTCGGGACGCCCGCGCCGAGATGAGCTCCCGTCCCCAGATCGTCTGGCCGGAGACGCAGCTCCGTGGGGAGAATAACGGCTGTCTGTTTTCAGGTGGTTGTCGGCACGTGGCTGAGTTTGTAAAGAAAAACTATCATGGCTCTGTCACCAGAAAAATTGAACCAATTTTCCGCTCTGGATACGGAGCAAACACAGCTGGTCAAGCACGACGCTGACGTTGTTCGCTTGGTGTTCTCAAACACACTGACGCTGAGTTCGATGCTCTGCATGAGACACGAGCATTAGCTGCACCTCGGATGAAGAAAGAGGCGGAAGCTGCTCAGGAAACGCTATCACAGCGCCGGATTCTAACCTGCTCAAGTCAGTGTATTTGCCTTTCGGCTGCTGTCCCGTCGTTATTGAGCATACGCGACGGGGCTTACCAGTGTGACAACACTAAAGCTCTTTGTTCCACTGCAAAGGTATCCTGCGCAGGGCACCTCCCATCCGTCTTCGTTTGATGCATTGTGTCGTGCAGGAGTCCGCTGCATGGGAACAAAGCGCAGCCTTTTGGTTTGAGCAAATCCATTGCAACACTGTCAACCTGCTCTATTTGCTGGGCCCCATGGAACATTTTCTTCCAGCTTGACATGTTGACTTTGAGGTGCAAAAGGTATCGACATGATTTGCCTGCCAGGAATGCGCAAAGCTGTTGGGTCTCTCTCTTTTCTGCATGACCTGACATCAAAGGGCGAGTTCTTTCTTTGTGCCAGGTTGTTTCCTTCTCGCATTCAGGTCGGGTCATCACGGACGCGTCACTCCGCTGCAACCAGTCAGCAGCCACACTGACCAGTGGATGGCGCGGTGTTGATCCCGGTGGTCAAGATGGCCAGAGGTCAGCCGCGAGATGCGAGCGAACGAGCAGTCAAGGCATTAACTGCCAATCAATAGGCACTGAGCGTCGCTATCAAAATGGACGGTCTGCAGATTGGGAGCTCAGGGCACAGCCGTGTCGAACTGCAGCCTGGTCTCTGTATTTGTTGTTGAGCAGCTGCACACAGACATGCGACTCGTGGGATTTGTCCTTCGCGTCTGCATAAAACAATGCGACGTACAGCAACATCATTTTTGCGCGAGAATCTGGAATCTTTGTGTGCATCTGTAAAGGATTCTTTCGTGGAATTGCTAGTTCCGAACTGTTGTCGCAAATTGTTCAGAAATGCGGACTTCAGCCCGGCAGGGAAATGCTACTTGAGTTTCAATCACCCTTCTGTTCCTCAACAGCTCCAGCTAAATTTCAATTTGAAGTTTTGAGTGAAATTGACTCTCGCTGGCGGTGGTTTGATGAGAGGCTGTGTGTTAAGTGAGCAGCCACTTGATCGGCCTTGAGCGCGAGATTTAATTTTGCCGCGGGAGGCAGGCTTCACTATTGAATTTCAAACACTCATTATGTACACAAAGCGCTCGAGAAGAGAAAGCCTGCCGTGAATTTCATTTTCTCTCTGATCAATATATTCAAGAGGCGACACTGTGGGACGAGGCGAGAGCGTCAAGGGACATGAGCTGTCGTGGTGGTTCACGTCGAGGTCTTCAGCCTCTCAAAATCTCAGGCTCTGTCCTTGAATCTATCAATTTTCGTTTGCAAGCCTCAACCTGCAAGAAACTTGGCCAAGACCAAAAGATGTGGACTTTCCTCCAACAATTGGTGCTTGTGTTCCTGGCTCTCGCGAGCGTACAAGTATATCCACTCTTGGAGCATTGTGGGTGTCCTGCTCCTGAACACCCCACCCGTCTGGATTCTGAATCATTCTCTCGCTTATCCTTTGCCCAACACTGTGGAGGACACACAAGACACGTTGAGAGCCCAACGTCGTGAATGCCACACAGGGATCAACATGCTACTCACGGTCAGCCGCCAGATCGGCTTCATCTGGTCGGAGTGGAGACAGAAAGGCGCGCGAGGACATCGGAGCCTTCAGCGGGACCTTCCAGCGACGTCGCAGTTTTCACGCTGTAATGCTTCTCCGGTTTTGCAATGCAGATTGAAAAGCTTTTGAGTAGAGTGAGCTGGGTGCGCTGCAAACAGGAGGGCGTGCGCTTCAATATTTAATCCGGAGTTCCGGAAGCCATGTATTCTGAGTTCTGCAGGAGAGTCAGGGCTGTTCACTGGCAAGAGTCAGGGTCAGCTCCACTCCACACAAACTGCTTCATTTGTCCTCAATCCAACTTTCAGAGTTGAGTGAGATTCATGGTGGAGTTACTGCTTCCACGTCGTTGCCAACAACAGGTGTGGCCCTGGTCTTTGGACGAAAGTTGTTTTCTGCATGAAATTGGAGGAATCCTTTCCCGTCCGAGTGGGGTATGCCAGTATGAGGGTTTCTGTGGCATGAGGCGTATTCCAACTGAACAAAATTTGCAAGATGTTTTTTTCTGGAAAGCTGCGAAGAAAATCGAACGCCTCGACAAGATTTCAGCCTGGAACTTGACAAGCGTCTTTTCGTTCAATCGAATTGATTCCCGTTGAAGGTTTTGAATACGAGTCTTCTCCTCCTATGGAACAAAATGCGACCCGGGGAGTCTGTTGTTACTTTCGTTTTGGGTCGAGTTGTTGCTGCAAAAACATTCTCTCCATTGCTGCTGCCGAGGTTATTGGTCGCTTCCAGGGGTAACGGGCTGTTCATTGTGTGCTGGCGCAGAATGCCATCGGGCACTCGAATTATGCATTCGTTCAGCAGGTCAGGCTCAATGGCGACATGTTGGTCGCTTTAATAGGTCAAGCACGCAAGAGCCGATCAGAAGCGTTTGTGAAAGCAACAGCGACATGGAACAAGATCGTTGACCAGAAGCATGCGAAGAAAAACGTACACGCCGGAAGGTTATTGTTGTTCTACACCAGCTAAATTGAATTTGAAAAACACAGGGGGCACAGAACTCAACACGTCCACGTCACAGGCTGCTGGTGTTTTCTGCTGTTACCCACGTAGTGCTGCGGGCTTTTTTCGTGAACGCGAACCAAGCCCTGTTGACTGAAGAACCACAGAACATGCAGGCAAGTGGTTATTGACTCAAGCTTTCAGCGTGCTATTTTCATGCGAAGGTTCCAATCACGTTTATGTTTTCTTGCACACGTGTCCTTATTTGGGGGAGGAAGGACCGTTACAGATTCACCTTGACATCAGGCAATGTTCTGGAACACGAAGATCAAGCAAAAAGTTGCCGTAGAAAAGCAAAGGTTCCTGTTCGATACCATGTCACTTTTTCCTAAATCGGCTTGTCCGAGCCTGAGGCAGCTGGGACTTTGCGGACCTCAGCGCTCTGCAGTCAGGTCACGGACTCTGCAGCTCGGGTTGCGTGACATGCGGAGAGGAACTTTGGCAGAAACCGTCTTTTCCGTGACGCGAGCTGCACCAAAGGCAACTGGCTGATTCTGCTTTTTGTAAAAGGCATGACAAAATGCAATGAATCTCAGTGTTGTTCGGCAACCAAATCAGAAATACAATCACATCGAAGAATTTCTGACAGTTCTGAAATGTTCATCCTCCAAGACAGATCCACACAAGGTCGCTGACTGATCTCTGTTCATTTATCTTTCTGCTTTGTGAATACCAGTGCTGAACACTGTCCTTTGTTTTTCCTTCTATCTGACGTTTGGAGACACAAATGGGCTTTGTTCACGTTCCCGTAATTGCCAACTCCAATGCTGCGTGAATGAGATACGAGTCAAATGTTGCTAGAATGTAGTGGCTTGGTTGACAAAATGTTTTGAATGTGTTGATCTGTGTTAGCACCTTTCTCTTTCAAGCATTTGTGCGCTTTGCCCTCGTAGTTGCAGGTGCAACGTCGTTGAGACCATCACGAGAAAAACAACTTCCGCGGCCTTGTTTCTGCCAAAGAAGTGACGCGCGGGGAAGTGATCGTGTCTGAGTGTCGTTGGATGCAATACTTCCATCAACCCATCTTGAACACAACGCTTCCATGCACTACACAAACCAGTCGAGTTCTGAGGCACATGCCAACACAAAAACAAAATCGCTGTGCCTTGAACACCCATTTTTCGAACGAAACTCTGAACAACCGGATGTCATGCCCTTCCAGCCCGAAGTTGGAGTCGCTCCTGCAACCTGCAACTGGCTGGAAATCAGTGCGAACGCTCAAGGACGAATCCCCTGCGTTTTCACCTCCAATCGAATTTGGTGTGGAGAGAGTATCAAAGAAGCGTCGCACCTGATGCCAATATCCAGCTTCGGAAGCGGCGCAACCCGGCCCCAGGTGCCGCGGTGGAAGCAACAATGCGAGGATGATTGGGGCGTGTAGCGCTGACCCAGTTCCGCTTTTGTCCACGCTGTTTTTCCCCTCAGACACTTGTAAATACGGATGTTGTGGCGAGTCCAGCTGAGGCGCTGGTTCCGCCGTCCCTGGAGACGCCTCTCCCGCGGAGTCGTGATGGGAACACGGAGCTTCATCCGCTGTCCTCATCAGGTCATTCCGGTCCGTTTCACCAAAGCCTGAGTTCAAAGCCAGATGTGCCGAAGATCTAAAGCTGCATTTGTGTGCTGTTGTTGATTGAGAATCAACATGGTGTCGTCGCATGCATCGCGTGCTGCAGCGACTTTGATCCATCAATTCGCCAGGACACGGTCTGCATGAAAAACGATAGGGATCTTCCTCAAGCTGGTTCTGCCGCATTGAGCTCCTGTTCATCTATATCCATTGCTATTGATTGCATCATGATTTTTTTCTGTTCTGCATCATCACATTTCGAGGCAACGTTTCTGCAAGGGCGTTATGACTGACAAACAGATTTGGAAACAAGCCGGAGCCGGAGCGGGGCAGTTGAGGAAATTGGACAAAACATAAAACCCACCTGATGGTCCTGCAAAACAAACTCGATGGAGGCAAGTCTTTGTTGAACTGAAAAGATTTTTGTGTGGGATCGAAAGCGGCTGAATTGAATCTGTGTCGAATTGCGCGCGGTCGCTCGGGGCGAGAAGCGCATTGTCAATGCAGCTGTCGAGTGAGCTCGGGGCAACGCACATACAAATGCTCAATTGAGTTATTCTTCGTTTGACAAGTTTGTCCATTAGGATTTTACAAATGGCCAACAGCGACAGCGAAGCTTGGAGTCTGACAAAAGAACAACATCCTCAGGAGCACAGCAGAGCTGCATGGTGGACTCGGGCAAGAAAGTTTGATCTGGTTATTGATCACGAAACCGTTTTGTTTGCTTTCGATGCGTCGGCAGATCTAGACGTATCCTGATCTTCTTTCTGCAGTTTGCCCATCGACTGTAACATTCTGATTGCACTGTTCGTTGCTCTTCGATGGAAGCCTTGAGTGTCTGCAGCGCAGCTCGCCACGAAGCAGAGCGCCGCAACATCTCGGTTACATTTCAGTCCAGAGGGAAATGTGCAGGGAAACTGAAGGAGGCCAGTTCGGTATTCTGAAAGGCTTGATTAGATCTACTGAGGCCCCGCTGAATACACCGCAAGGTCTACAGGACGACTTCAGACTCGCAGATCTATCCAAAAGTAAGAGCCAAAAGACGTGCAAATCGTGCATTCCAGCTGTTCGTGTGAGCAAAGTGTTGTCTCGGGAATGTCAGCTCTGTTGTTCCGTGCATGACACCCAATGGGCGATGTTTTCGAATCGAAATCCAGGTCACGGAAGAGACAGATTTTTCATGTCTGAGTCCGCTCTAAACTGATTCTGAGCTTTTCTCGTCAATGCTGGACAGGAATTGCCATTTGCAATTCCATCTTGGCCAATAACAACATGTGCACACAGCAGAGAACGGCACTTTCGCTGTGTCAGGTGAAGCGGTCTCGGGATCCTCACCAAGGGGTCTGTGAACAGTCAGGAAAAGATGGATTCGAGCATTTAGCTTGCGCAGAACAAAGGCCATCAACTCTGGATATTGTATTGGCCTTCTCGTTTCACCCGGATCAGAACGAGAGCAGAATATTTGGTCGCAGTCGGTCGCATTCGGGTCATCTGCGTCAGACAACGACCGCCAGGTGGCGTCAGTCCGCGGTTGAAAAGAACAGACCTGGTGCCTGGGTCAGGTTACTCAAAGAGGCAGGTTTCAGTTGAAAGTACCAATCAGCAATGGCAATGGTTTCAGGTCGAAGAACCCCCACCACGAAGAATGTCTCTCTTTCAGCAAGACAACATTTTCCTGGGTTCAAGGGAGCCAGATGATTGATTCCAAAGGGAGAGACACCCGAAGCCTTGTGAAAACCATGCATCGTTTCTTTTTCAGATTGAGCTGGAGTGAGTGAGATCGACTGAGAGCGTGAGAGAGCCATGGCCAACTTGATCAACCTGGAGCCGGTGGAAGCCGAGGCGCCCCTGGCGTCGGGGGATGAAATGACCCCCTCTCTGGAGTACACCCTGGATGAGCCTCCGCCCCCGCCCGGAGGTAATGACACGTGTGGTTCCAGGGCTCATCCAACCCTGTGGCTCCTTACAAACTAACACTTTCCTCCCCCTGCTTTCCAACCTGCACACCCCATTTTCCCTTGAACCTCACAGACCTGCTCACTTCTTCAAGAGTGGTGAGTTTTAGCAACGTTTGAATTCCCACTTTCCAGGTTCCCTTTCACATGACCCCACGATGCGCATAAGGGCACCTTACGAACACGTGTGTCCAGTGAGGCGTAGCCACAACTTGGGTACCGGCGATCTGGACTTTCCGTGTTTTGCTGAACTCAAGCAGCTACCCCATTGAGATTCCCGAACCCTTGTGTGCGAACTCATCCTCCACCAGAAGTGCAAACGTTTTGCTGAGCAACACGTGTCCCTTGTGGAGAGGAGCACCCAAGAAAGAATCCACCAAGCGGTGGTGCCTGCGACGGTCCTGTCCCACAGGTCCCGGCTGTTTGTATCCACGGGAATAGATTTTATTTCCTTGCGTGGATCGTGCAGCTTTATGATGTCAACATGGACGTCAAGTCAATTTTCTGGGATCTGGCACGAACGCAGCACCTTTCGCTTGGTGGAATCCCAAACAGGATCTTCCGCTCAAGTGTGAAGACCAAGTCTGCCATTTGGCGAGAACTTGTTCTTCCTGTGTTCAGTCCGTATTTCTCCCTTCCTCCCATTTTTACACTCGGTCAGTGTGTCGTGTGAGTGTTTGTTAGATATCTATTCAGTCAGTGCTTGTCATTTGGACGCGATTGGCCTTGACACTGTTGTGCTGTGTTTGGACATCTGTCACATCCAACTGATTAATCCTAATCGTCACGGGCTTTTCCGGTGCTGTGTTCTGGGTTAAACATCTGAATCCGTGTTACAACAACACGATCACAGGCGAGGTCCACCCAGTCCACACAATGTTCTCATTCAAACACCACACAAAAATGCGCCTCGCTGGTGGTTCGTCAGGTGATGCAGGGTTTGGTGAGGTGTCCAGACCTCTTGAATTGGAAAGGTCTACCTTCGGTGTGTGGAAGACCCAGTAAACTCGAAGTGAGGAACTGAGTCGAGATGCAAGAGTTCGTTGACAGGCACCACAATCTTCGGTGGGTCAGGATTCCGCTGTGTGGCCCGACCTGTACTCCCTACACGGGTGCCACGCACCCCTCGCTTTTGGCTCAGATGGAACCGAACAGTGGTGATCATGGAAATGTGGGTGCAAAAAACAAACTTCAGGCAGAGCATCCAGTGATGTCGTACACGTCGAAACTGTTTTGGACGATTTTCCCCAAACATTCAGGTAAAGCAAAATTGGAAGGCCACCACAGGGATCACAAGCAGCGCACAAAGAGCTTGCAGTCAAACCAACACTGGAACTCTGACGCGCTCATTTTCTTTTCCTCTGCGTTGGGCATAAAATGTATCTTGGATGCGGTGCAATTTCCTCATACAGCAGCAGATCTAAAGCTCGTCAACACGCGTCGTCAGAAAACGACTCTTCGCACCAAAACAGCTTCCAGGAATTCAGGAAAACAGCCATGAGCACGAATGCTGATTCGCCTCTGCAAATGATTTTCGTGTGACAGGGACTTGATTCTTGCGTGTGTCGCCAGGTGGGGAGGACGACACGGAGCGCGACCAGACACCCTCTAGTGGAGGCGGAGCCGGAAGTACAGTGTTCGACGACCCGCCACCACCGCCCATGGACGACATCATGCAACCCGTACCCGCGGCGTATGACCCGCCCGACGACGAGGAGAGGTGAGCTGTGCGTGCGTGTGTGTGCGTGCGTGTAAGCGTGCGTGTGCTTGTTGTTACAGTTCGACAATCCATAAGCGTCGGCGTTTTCAGGGATCGATCGAGCGACGGGAGCGATCAGAGTTAGACTGCAAGATTTTCTATCTGAGTGTAGACGCAGAGCATAGACGCATGCGCTTTTGTGCGGACCCTCCAGTCTGTGTAAACCCACTGTTGTTGTAAGCGCAAATAATATTTTCAAATATACTGTTGTGTAGTTTCCGCACCCAAGGGTTGTGTTCTTGTGGCCCCTAACCTTGAGGCTCAGCAGTCTTGACTTCAGCGAGTGCACCAATGTTTCTGGATGCTCAGTTCTCCGTGACCCTGATGACCTAACAGTGAGTCCGCTCGTTCCACCATGCGCAGCGAAGAACCCCCGACAGAAAACCCACCTGAGGAGGAGCCAAAGCAGCAGCAGGAGGAGGAGGAGGTTGTACAGGAGGAGGAAGAGGAGAGGTATGGGCTCGACTCCGCCGCCGTCATCGCTGTCATCTCCGTCTCTGTCTCGACTTTGCTTTGTCATGGGATTCTCCATCTGACTCGCTTTCTCTCCATGTCTCTTGTTGTCTTCATCTCTGTTTCTCCCTCTACCTGCTGGCTTGCCTGTGTCCCCTTTCGACTCGGACTTGTTCTTGTCGACTCGTACGATGTACTTACGAGTATGACTGTGGAATGAGGTGAATGATTTGTTTTCGCAATTTGCCTGTGTTTGCACTTTTGACAGAAACTATTCTTCTCGTGTCATGGTCTTGAGAACTGACGAACATGTTCAAGTGTTTCAGGTCTCACTGAAATCTCAACCTGTGCACAAACACAAAATCTGGCAATGGTAGCTTTCAAAAATGGAAACTTCAGTGTTTCCACGCTTGACGAGGACACTTCTTCACTTCTTTAGACTGGACCTGACCCCAGCGATGCCCCTGCAGCCGACGCCGGCCGACATGGAGCCGGCTCCCGAGGAGTACAAACCGGCGGCCATCGTCATGCCCACGCAGATGATGCACCCGACCAACCCGGGCGGAGACCAGGGAGGCAGGTAGGTGACGACCAGCACAACTCTCCACAATCATCACTGATTATCACGCGATTCACGTGATCACGAACATGCACAGAGGAAGGGGCCTCCTCCACAACAACCCAACTCTGAGAAAGTCAGTCCATTGTGAACCCAGGCCAGTTTCTCAGCATGAATGACCATAAACGCACCTGCTTCAACAGCCCATGAAATATTAGTGAGACAGATGAGGCGAAGCGCGGGTCCTGACGCTGAGTGAGTCCACTCACGCAGCGGCCGCTCAGCGACAGTCGCATAAATCTGCAGCGCACGCGTCAGCAGGGAACGCGCTGCATACATCTCCACACCGGCTGCAGGGCTTCTCTACTGGTTTTCACACGAGCGATCCTTTTGTTTTGGAGCGGAAAGAGAGGGAGACAAACAGAACAGCAGCGAGAGAAACAGACGAACAAGTGCCACGTTTCAAGTGTAGCTTGTGACTCCCTTGTGCAAGGTCGGTGGTGATGGTAAAGGTGTAGACCGAGTAATGTGTGAGTGAGAGTCTGTTCTGCCAAAAATGATACATATCCTGACGCTGTTGACTGTGATAAATCGCGAGATCAACTTGTACTTGGAAGTTGCATTATCGGGTCAATACTATCAATTCTGAGAAGAATGTTGCCGACAGAAAAAGACTAGAGTTATAAATGACTCGGCTACATGAATATATATCACAAGCAGAGATAGGAGTGTAAATGCCCAGATGGAAGGAAGTGGCTGCGGGTCTGAGTGAGTACTCAGAGTGCAGAGTGTGATTTCCTCTGGTTGACTCAACAGCTTGGCACAAAAAGTCTGTGTTGGCAACCGGACCACTGCACCGACTCAGATAACTGTCACAGACATGTGACAGCTGCACTTGTGAGAACTAAGCAGGTTCTGCCGACGACTTTGGTATATTTACCTTCTGGTGTTCACACTTTAAGGGACAGAACACTTGTGATGCGGCGACGCTTTGTTCTGCACAAGTTTTATGGGGCAAACATCTCAGCACCTGCTCCGAGTACAACGCTGCAATTAGGCTGCATTCATACAGAGCCACGTGGATATCAGTGTGTGTTTTGCTGCGTGGATAGTCAAAACGCAAAACATGAGCTTTCATACAGAGGCTATGTGGATATCATACTAAATCAATGAC